>Ga0214917_10000579_pt1 | contig 47687 bp, 45 predicted proteins | sample LL_1208_BB_MetaG_FD_177983 | JGI IMG/M metagenome (GOLD analysis project Ga0214917, IMG submission 177983) | Freshwater microbial communities from Lake Lanier, Atlanta, Georgia, United States - LL_1208_BB | ecosystem: Environmental > Aquatic > Freshwater > Lake | place: USA: Georgia | collected... | reverse complement strand
TGGCCCGGGTGCCTGGGGTGTACGTGCCCAGCCTCTATGCCCCCCGCTACAGCAGCGACGGAGAGCTGCTGGCCGTGGAGCCCACAGAACCGGGCATCCCCGCCACGGTGGCCAAGCAGACCTGGCTCGGCAACACCCTCAGCCATTCCACGGTGATCACCCCGGAGGCGGCCTGGCCCTCGATCCACATGGTGGAGGTGGTGCGCAGCTGCCCGGAGCTGTGCCGCTTCTGCCTGGCCAGCTACCTCACCCTTCCCTTCCGCACCCCCAGCCTCGACGACGGCTTGATGCCGGCGGTGGAGAAGGGTCTCGCGGCCACCCAGCGCCTGGGCCTGCTGGGGGCATCCGTGACCCAGCATCCCCAGTTCGCCGAGCTGCTGGCCTGGCTCGACCAGGACCGCTTCGACGGAACGCGGGTGAGCGTGAGCTCCGTGCGGGCGGCCACGGTGACGCCCGCGCTGGGGCGGATCCTGGCCAAGCGGGGCAGCAAGTCGCTCACGATCGCGATCGAAAGCGGCAGTGAGCGCATGCGCCAGGTGGTGAACAAGAAGCTGGCCACCGAGGAGATTTATGCCGCCGCCCGCTATGCCAAGGAAGGCGGCCTCACGGGTCTGAAGCTCTACGGCATGGTGGGCCTGCCCACGGAGCAGGACGCCGATGTGGAGGCCACCGCCCAGCTGCTGCTGGATCTGAAGAAAGCCACCCCGGGCCTGCGGCTGAGCCTGGGGGTGAGCACCTTCGTGCCCAAGGCCCACACGCCATTTCAGTGGCAAGGGGTGCGGCCCGAAGCCGACAAGCGCCTCAAGCTGCTGGCCAAGCGCCTCAAGCCCAAGGGCATCGAGCTGCGCCCCGAGAGCTACGGCTGGAGCGTGATTCAGGCCCTGCTGTCCCGCAGCGATCGCCGCCTGGCCCCGGTGATCGCCGCCGCCCGCGGCAGCCACGAGAGCCTGGGGGGCTGGAAGCAGGCCTACCGCACCGCAGCAACCTGCGCCCCCACCGCCAGCGGGCCCGCCCTACCCACACCGCCCGCCTGGGACGATGTGATTCACGGCAGCTGGAGCCCCGGGCGGGTGCTGCCGTGGGTCCACCTGGAGGGGCCTCTGCCTGAAGCGACGCTGGCCAACCACCTGGCGCTGGCAATCGCCAGCTGAGAGGTGCAGCAACCAGGAGGCGTTGATAACGTCTTGGAGTACCAGTACGCAGCAGATGGCAGCCTCGAAAAGCTCCAGCAGCTTCCTGGTGACAGCTGCACCCTCCTACCAGAACAGGGCTTCAACCCATCTGCTCAACCTGCAAGCCTCACCGCTGAGCACCGGCTGCAGGCCCTGCGCTCCTGCAGCACTCCCTGCTGCAGACAACATCACCGGCACCGCCACCAGCCGCGCCAGTTCCACATTCAGAGCCTCCTGCCCATCCCCAAGCGCTGGAACCGACGGCATCACCGGCGTGGCCCTGCAGGCAGCCCTGTCGATGCCATTCCTGAACATCGCCCCCGCCTCAGGCAACGCTTCTGGGACGGAACAACGTCAGCTATACATCATCTTTCTCGACAGTGATGCCCTTGGCGATCGCCCAGGCCTGGCCCAGTGCGTTCAACAGCTGCTCGGCGTCGATCCAGCAGAACAACTGCTTGACCATCTCAATGGCTTCACCGCCCGCCTGACCACCGCCCAGGCCCAACAACTGCAACGCAGCAAAGGCGTGCGCAACATCGAGACCGACAGCATCGTCACCCTGGCGCAGCCCTTCAGCGAAATGAAGATTCAGAGCACAGGCTCGATTGGCGCTACCGGACAAATAACTCCCTATGGCGCCCCGATGGTGTGGGGAAAAACCGATTATTCCAAGAGCATCAACAGCGGCAAATACGCCTTCGTGCTCGACACAGGCGTTTCAACGCAAACGAACGACCTGAATATCAACACCACTTACTCCAGGAACTTCACCAGCTCAAACTCCAGAGACTGGACCGACTACCAGGGTCACGGAACCCATGTTGCGGGCACCATCGCCGCCATCAACGACGGCGATGGCGTGGTCGGCGTTGCCCCCGGAGCCAACATCATCTCAATCCGAGTCTTGGATCGCAACGGCTCAGGGCAGACCAGCTGGATTGTCAATGGCATCAACTACGCTGCCGGGCTGGTGAAATCGGGAGCTTTCAGCACGATCAACCCATCCAATCTGGTGGCCAACATAAGCCTGGGGGGCGGTCTGAACAGCACCCTGGACAATGCCCTTCGAGCCGCCGCCAGCCCTGATAGCCGTGGTCGCTATCTGCGCTTTGCGATCGCCGCCGGCAATTCCGGCGCCGATGTGGACAACTCCAGCCCAGCCAACACCGGAGATGCCGCCAACATCTACACGGTTTCAGCCGTGGATGGAACCAACACCATGGCCTCCTGGTCGAACTACGACAACCTCGGCGATTCCATCGATGATTGTGACTTCTCGGCTCCAGGCGTTGGCATCGTCTCCCTTGGCATGTCGGCCGGCAGCCTGATCAGCATGAGTGGCACATCCATGGCGGCACCGCATGTGGCTGGGGCCCTGCTGATGGGCACCCCACTGGCAGGGCCACTCTCCTCACCAGTGATCAGTGGGGCCTCAGGGGATCCCTTCGCGCTCCTCTCCTGATGAGGGGCAGGCTTGGCCGGGGCGGGCTTGGCCAGCCACTGGGAACGCTGGATCAAGCCCAGCGGCGCAGCCCCGCCAGCAGAATCCAGCCCGCGATGTTCACGCGGCTGTCGTACATGGGGATGTCGGTGGCGTGCAGGGCCACCATCACCAGGGCAGCCGCCCACCAGGCCCGCTCGAACACCGGCCCTGAGGCCATGCCCTGACGGGCAGCGCGGATGAGCAGCCACAGCACGAGGCCCACCAGCAGCACCGCCACGGGCAAGCCATGGCTCATGGCCAGATCGATGGCGATGTTGTGGGGATGGCCATGCCAGAACCCCGTGCGCAGGGGATAGATCACGCTGAAGGCCGCCGCGCCCCAGCCCAACCAGGGCCGTTCGGCGATCAGGCCCACCGCCACGCTCCACTGGCTCAAGCGGGTGATCGCCAGCGGGCGCTGGCCGTGGGAGTTGAAGTCGTTGAGGCGCCCCCAGATCGCCTGGGGCACCAGGGCGCGGGCGGGATCCTGCACCAGGGCCGGCACGCCGGGCAGGCTCGCCAGCACCACCGGCAGCACCGCCAGCAGCAGCAACGGCAGCAACCACAGCCAGCTCGCGGGCCCGGCCACGATCGGCACGGCCAGCAGCAGTGCCCCCCAGGCATTGCGGGAATCGGTGAGGTAGAGGGCAGCCACCTGGGCCGCCACCAAGAGAAGCACCACCAGCAGCTCCAGGGCCGAGCGCTCCAGCCGTTGCTGCCAGCGCCGGAAACAGGCCAGGAACGCCGCCAGCAACAGCGGCCAGGTGAGGGCCAGCCAGGCGGCCGTGATGTTGGCGTAATCGAACAGGCCAGCCAGCCGATCAGGCGGGTTCCCCCCCTGTTTCACATGCCAGATGATCAGGCCGCCGAGAATCTGCCACGGACCACTCCATCCCAGGAACAGCTGGCCCAGGCCCGTGACGACCACCGGCACCGTGCCCGCCACCAGCCACAGCGCCACGCGCCGGCGGGCCGCTGCCGTGGCCAGATAGGGCTGAAAGCCCCAGAAGCCCCAGAAGAAGGGCAGCCAGTTGAACAGCCCCACCCAGGCCAGCCAGGGCTGATAGCCGCCGATGGGGGAAGCCACCAGGGCACCCAGCACCATCAACAGGCCCGCCGCCAGCAGCAGCAGATTCACCCGGTCGTGGCGCCAGGGCTGCCGCCCTCGACTGCCCAGCACCAGGGCCACCAGCAACAGCAGCGCGGCGATCAAGGCGCTGGAGGCCAGGGCAAACACGCCCAATTGAAAGCAGCGCCAGCCCAGGGGCTGGGCGCCGTCCGGTCGCTGCCCATCGAGCCGGCGGCCCAACCCAGCGCCCAGGCGGGCGATGGCCGTGGTGCTGGGCGTGCTCACTCGAACACCGCCGTGCGGCCCCGATACACCATCACCTGCCGCTTGAGGTGAAGGCGCACGGCCCGGGCCAGGGCCAGGCGCTCGGTGTCGCGGCCCTTGCGGATCAGATCCTCCACCTCATCGCGGTGGCTCACCGACACGGTGGACTGGGCAATGATCGGCCCGCCATCGAGCTCCTCGGTCACGTAGTGACCGGTGGCCCCGATCAGCTTCACCCCCCGCTCCCAGGCCCGGTGATAGGGCTGCGCCCCCTTGAAGGCCGGCAGGAAGGAGTGATGGATGTTGATCACCTTGTGGAAGGCATCGGGGGGATCAAAGGCGGCCAGAAAGCGCGGTGTGAGCACCTGCATGTACTTGGCCAGGATCACCAACTCGATGCCGTGCTCCGCCAGCAGCTCCAGGTGGCGCGCCTCCGCTTCCTCGCGGTTGGCGGCAGCAATCGGCACGTGCTCGAATCGGGCCCCGAACTCTTCGGCGATCGGGCCGAGGTCGGGGTGATTGGCGATCACCAGCGGCACCTGCATCGGCAGCTCACCGGTGCGCGTGCGCCAGAGCAGATCCAGCAGGCAGTGGTCCTGCTTGCTCACGAAGATCGCCACCGCCGGGCGGGTGTCGGAGAAGTTCACCCTGTATTCCCCCCAGAGCCGCTCCGCCAGGGCCGCGGCCGTGGGGCAGATCGCCTCGCGCGGCAGGCCAAAACCCTCCAGCTGCCACTCGATGCGGCTGAGAAACAGGCCGGCACCCTGATCGCTGTGGTGATCGGCGTGCACGATGTTGCCGCCGTTGGCCGCCACCCAACCGGAGAGCTCCCGCACCAGCCCCGGCTGATCCGGGCAGATCATCTGCAGGATGGCGGTGGGTGCCGTCATGGCGGGGTGTGGCCCTCACTGCTGGCATTGTGCCGGCCAGCTCAACGCTCGAGCCGGAACCCCCCACGGGTTGCAGTCCTCGCGCAAGGCGCTCCCCCCGGAAAAGCCCTGGGTAAAGTCCCACAAGCCAGCTTTTTGCCCATGGCCGCCCAGCCCCTGTCCGCGCTGCTCCCCCAGCTCTCCACCATGCTGCGGCGCCTGGCGCTGTTGAGCCTGGCGGTGGTGCTGAGTTTCGGCCTGGCGGCCTGTGATGGCGGCAAGGCCCGCGCCGCCACCCTCAGCGCCGACGACATTGCCGTGATCGAGCGCCAGGCCGAGGGCTTCCTGGCCGCCCGCGACCGGTTGCCGGAACTGGCCACCCTGGTGAACGAGAAGGACTGGACCTTCACCCGCAACCTGATCCACGGCCCGATGCAGGAAGTGGGCCGGGAGATGCTCTACATCAACCAGCGGCTGCTGCCGGCCGATCGCCCCGAGGCCAACAAGCGCGCCGACGCCCTCAAGGCGGCCCTGGCGGATCTCGATGAGGCCGCCCGCCTGCAGGACGGCGACAAGCTGCGCAAGGCCTACATCCAGGTGGCCAGCGGCTTCGGTCTGTACGCCCAGGTTCTTCCCGCCCAGGTCCAGGCGGACCTCAAGCAGAGCTGATCCCTCGCTCTCCCTCCACCGCCGAGACCCCCATCTCCGGCTCCCCTTCCCAGACCCATCACCCCCAGTCGGTCGTTGTGATCGGCGCCGGGGTGGTGGGTTGTTCCGTCGCCTGGTGGCTGCAGAGCCGCGGGCACGCCGTGAGCCTGGTGGATCCCCGCGGCCAGGGCCCCCAGGCTGAGGGCGCCGGCAGCAGTGCCGCCCTCGGCCTGCTGATGGCCCAGGTGTATCGCCGCTCCAGCGGCCGCGGCTGGCGGCTGCGGCAGCGCTCCCACAGCCTCTGGCAGCAGTGGCGCCAGCAGCTGCGCGAGCGCGGCCACACAATTCCCTGGCGCGCTGGCCTGCTGCAACTGGCCCGGGATGCCCAGGAGCTCGCAGCCCAGAGCCACGTGGCGGCGGAACGCCGGCGCCAGGGCATCGAGCTGCAGCTGCTTGATCAGCACGACCTGGCGGCCCTGCGACCGGCCATCCCATCCTGCGCGGTGGGCGGTCTGCTTTCGCCCCAGGACGGGCAGCTGGATCCGGTGCCCGCCATGGCGGCCCTGCGGGCCGATGGCCTGCAACTCGGCATGGAGCTGCTGGCGGATCGGGTGGTGGGCCTGGAACGCCGGGACAACCCCAGCCGGGGCCGCTGGCGGCTGCAGCTGGCGGGACAGCAAACCCTGGAGACAGCCTGGGTGGTGGTGTGTGCCGGCCTGGGCAGCCCGATGCTGCTGGAGCCCCTGGGCCACAGCCGGCCCCAGAGCCCGGTGCTGGGCCAAGCCCTGGAACTGCAACTGCCCGACGGAACGCCGGATCCCTGCCTCTGGCCCGGTTCGATCAGCTGGGGCGGGGTGAATCTGGTGCCGAGACCCGGCGGCCGGCTGTGGCTGGGGGCCACTCTGGAACCCGATGGGGCCGATGGCCGCCCGGATCCCGCCAGCCGCGCCGCCGCCCTGGAGCAGCTGCGACACCTGGGCGGCAGCGCACCCGATTGGCTGGAGCAGGCCAGGCCGCTGCGGCAGTGGCAGGGGCTTAGGGCCCGCCCCGAGGGCCGGCCGGCACCCCTGTTGGAGCAGCTGGAACCCGGCTTGCTGCTCGTTTCGGGCCACTACCGCAATGGCGTGCTGCTGGCGCCGGCCAGCGCCGAATGGGCGGCCTCAGTGATCGAGGCCGCCACCTGACCCCGCTTCGGCCGCGAGGGGCCACTCAGCTCACTTTGTCTCGGTGAACTCGGCGTCGATCACGTCGTCGCCGGCCGCAGCGGAGCTGGCACCGGCGCCATCACCACCGGGGGCTGCGGCTCCGTTGGCTCCTGCCTGCTGGTACACGGCGGCACCGGCGGCGTAGAGGGCCTGCTGGAGTTGCTCCAGGGTGGTCTTGATGGTGTCGTAGTCCTCCTTCTCAATCGCCTCCTTGAGGGTCTTGGAGAAGCCCTCCACCTTGGCCTTGTCCTCGGCGCCCACCTTGTCGCCCAGTTCGCCCAGCTGCTTCTCCGCCTGGTACACCAGGGTTTCCGCCTGGTTCTTCAGGTCGATGCGCTCGCGCTTCTCCTTATCGGCGGCAGCGTTGGCCTCGGCATCCTTCACCATCTTCTCCACCTCGTTCTCACTGAGGGTGGAGGCGCCGGTGATCGAGATGCTCTGCTCCTTGCCGCTGCCCTTGTCCTTGGCGGTCACGCTGAGGATGCCGTTGGCGTCGATGTCGAAGGTGACTTCGATCTGGGGCACGCCCCGGGGGGCGGGGGGGATGCCGTCGAGGCGGAAGGTTCCCAGCGACTTGTTGTCGCTGGCCATCTCCCGCTCACCCTGCAGCACGTGGATCTCCACGTTGGTTTGCCCGTCCACCGCCGTGGAGTAGGTCTCCGTCTTCTTGGTGGGGATGGTGGTGTTGCGGGTGATCATCTTGGTCATCACACCGCCCAGGGTTTCCACACCCAGCGACAGGGGGGTGACATCCAGCAGCAGGATGTCCTTCACCTCGCCGGCCAACACACCGCCCTGGATGGCGGCACCCACGGCCACCACCTCATCGGGGTTCACGGTCTGGTTGGGATCCTTGCCGGTGATGCGCTTCACCAGCTCCAGCACCGCGGGGATGCGGGTGGAACCGCCCACCATCACCACCTCATCCAGCTCGGAGGCGGAGAGCTTGGCGTCCTTGAGGGCCTGCTCCACCGGCACGCGGCAGCGGTCGATCAGCTTGCTGGCCAGTTCCTCGAACTTGGCGCGGGTGAGGGTGAGATCGAGGTGCTTGGGCCCCTCAGGCGTGGCCGTGATGAACGGCAGGTTGATCTCGCTCTGGGTGGCGCTGGAGAGCTCGATCTTGGCCTTCTCGGCGGCCTCGGTGAGGCGCTGCAGGGCCTGCTTGTCCTGGCGCAGGTCGATGCCCTCGTTGGCCTTGAAGCTGTCGGCCAGGTGATCCACGATCACCTTGTCGAAGTCGTCGCCACCCAGGTGGGTGTCACCGGAGGTGGAGAGCACCTCGAACACGCCGTCGCCCACCTCGAGCACCGACACGTCGAAGGTGCCGCCGCCCAGGTCGAACACGAGGATTTTCTCGTTGCTCTTCTTATCGAGGCCGTAGGCGAGAGCCGCGGCGGTGGGCTCGTTGATGATCCGCAGCACCTCGAGGCCGGCGATCTTGCCGGCGTCCTTGGTGGCCTGGCGCTGGGAGTCATTGAAGTAGGCGGGCACGGTGATCACCGCCTGGGTGACGGTTTCACCGAGGTACTTGCCGGCGTCGTCGGCCAGCTTGCGCAGCACCTGGGCGCTCACCTCCTCGGGGGCGAACTGCTTGTTCAGCACCGGGCACTTCACCTTCACGTTGGAGCCGGCCTTCTCCACGCCGTAGCTCACTTCCTTCGATTCCTCGTTCACCTCGTCGACGCGGCGGCCGATGAAGCGCTTCACCGAATAGAAGGTGTTCTCGGGGTTCATCACCGCCTGGCGCTTGGCGATCTGACCGACGAGTTGATCCTGATTCTTGGTGTAGGCCACCACAGAGGGCGTGGTGCGGAAGCCCTCGGCGTTGGCGATCACGGTGGGCTTGCCGCCCTCCATGACCGCCACGCAGCTGTTGGTGGTGCCAAGGTCAATTCCGACAACCTTGCCCATGGATGACTGCCTCCCGAAGGGGGTTCTGAACTGCAGGCATCCTCAACAGCAGGTCCGGTGTGGGGCTAGGTGTGGTTGCCGAACAGGAGTTGCCGTGACACCGCCCCTCAGCATCTCGGGAACCACCGCCATCGCAGGCGTGCTGGGGGATCCCGTGCACCATTCGCTCTCGCCGGTGATGCAGAACGCGGCCCTGCGGGCGATGGGGCTGAACTGGGTGTTTCTCGCGCTGCCCGCCCCGGCGAACCAGCTGACCACGGTGGTGCGAGGCCTGGAGGCCATGGAGTGCCGCGGCCTCAACGTCACCATTCCCCACAAGCACAGCGTGGCCGGCCTCTGCCGTGAGCTGAGCCCCCTGGCCCAGCGGCTGGGGGCGGTGAACGTGCTGGTGCCCATGGAGGGGGGCGGCTGGTTCGGCACCAACACCGATGTGGAGGGCTTCTGCGCCCCGCTGCGCCGCAGCGGCATCCCCTGGCAGGGCCGCCGGGCCGTGGTGCTGGGCTGCGGCGGCAGTGCCCGGGCGGTGGTGGCGGGCCTGGTGGAGCTGGGATTCGGCAGCATTCAGCTGGCCGGCCGTCGAGCGGAGGCCCTCGCGTCCTTCCTCACGGACTGCCGCAGCTGGGCGCCCCAGCTGCAGGGTCTGAGCTGGGGCGCCGGCCCCGACCTGGAAGCCGCCCTGGCCGAGGCGGATCTGGTGGTGAACACCACACCGGTGGGCATGACCTCCGCCAGCAATCCCGAGGCCGCCCTGGCCTGCCCGCTCTCGGGGCCTGAGCTGGGGGCCCTGAAGCCCGGGGCCAGCGTGTACGACATCATCTACACTCCTCGCCCCACCCAGCTGCTGCGGCAGGCCGCCGGCCGCGGCTGCGCCTGCGTCGACGGCCTGGAGATGCTGGTGGAGCAGGGGGCCGCCGCCCTGCGGCTGTGGAGCGGCCGGGCCGAGGTGCCCGTGGAGGTGATGCGCCAGGCACTGCTGGAGCGGCTGCCATAGCCTCGCGGCAGCAACCTCCGGCGGCACGAACCCATGGCTGAGATTCCCGCCTGGCAGAGGCCCCTGGCCGTTTTGCCCTACCTGCTGCCCTGGAGCGCCGCCCTGCCCTTCGGCGAATCGCTCGACAACCTCTTCCCGGCCCTGCAATGGCTGGTGCTGCCGGCACTGCCGGTGCTGATGCTGGAGCGCAGCGTGCCCTTCGGTGGCTTCCTGCTGTTCCTGGTGCTGTTCCTGGCGGTGGTGCGCAATCCGCAGGTGCCCTACTTCCTGCGCTTCAACGTGCTGCAGGCGATCCTGCTCGACATCGTGCTGGTGGTGCTGTCCCTGGCGTTCCAGCTGTTGCGCCTGGGCAGCCTGGGATTCGCCGGCCGCACCCTGGCCAACACCGTGTTTCTGGGGATGCTGGTGCTGCTGCTGTTCGCCCTGGTGCAATGCCTGCGCGGCAAGGAGGCCGACATCCCCAGCCTCTCGGAAGCCGTGCGGATGCAGCTCTACTGAGGGGGCCCGCCCCCCGCGCGATAAGGTGGTTAATCCGCCGCTGGCCGGACAGGTCTTCCACCGACCGGTTACGCCAGCCACCGTCCCCTTCGGCGTCCACGTCGGATCGCGCAAGCCATGTCGCAGCAGCCTTACTACGAAACGATGTACATCCTTCGTCCGGACATCCCGGAGGAAGAGGTGGAGACCCATGTGACCAAGTACCGCGACCTGGTGACCGAGGCCGGCGCTGAGGTGCTGGATTGCCAGATGCGCGGCAAGCGCCGCCTGGCCTATCCGATCGCCAAGCACAAGGAAGGCATCTACGTGCAGCTGGTGCACAACGGTGACGGCCAGCAGGTGGCCACCCTCGAGCGGGCGATGCGCCTCAGCGAGGACGTGATTCGCTATCTCACCGTCAAGCAGGACGGCCCCCTGCCCGCCCCCCGCAGCGGCCCCATCCCCCAGGCCAGCAGCGACGCCGCCGCCCTGGAAACCGTCGAGGCCTGACGGACCGGACGACGGCTCAGCCGCACCAGCAACGCCAGTGTCCGATGCGGGCACTGGCGTTTTTTGATGGCTCGGCGATGATGGGCCCTCTGCTGCAGCCGCCCGTCCCTTGAGCCGTGAAGCTCCTGCCGAGCCGCCATCCCTGGAGGCCACCCAGCGGGAACTGGAGAGCGCGCGCCAGCAACTGGCCGACCTGCAGGCCTTGCTGGACGAGCTGCCCGGCATCTTCGAGCGCAAGTTCGAGCAACGGCTTCAGCCCTTTCTGGAACGTCAGCGGCTGCTGGCCGAGGACAACCGGGCCCTGCGGGAGCGCATCCAGGGCCTGCTGGCGCCGGCTGCAGCGGAACCGGTGGACACCCGAGGGCCCACCCTCCCGGCCGTGCAGCATTTCAATCGCCTGCGGGCCTCCAGCCAGCGCCTGAGCGGTTCAGACGACAGGGTTGCCTAGACAGGGTTGCCTAAGACACACAGGTGGCCTAGACAGACACCAGAGCCCGCCCCGGGCCGGTCAGCCGCGGCGCGAAGCGGCCCAGAGGCGGGTGGGCAGACCCCACACGTAGATGAACCCCTCGGCGGCGCGGTGGTCGAACTGATCGCCGGCGTCGTAGGTGGCCATGTCGGGCACGTAGAGGCTGTTGGCGCTGCTGCGGCCCACCACGGTGGCATTGCCCTTGTGCAGCTTCACTTTCACGCTGCCGTTCACGGTGCGCTGGGTGCGTTCGATGAAGCCATCGATCGCCTCCTTGAGCGGGCCATACCAGAGGCCCTGATACACCAGATCCGCCCACTGCTGCTCCAGCTGGCGCTTGCTGCGCAGCACATCGGCCGCCAGGGTGAGGCTCTCCAGTTCCTGGTGGGCCTTGATCAGCAGCAGCAGCCCCGGGGTTTCGTAGATCTCCCGGCTCTTGATCCCCACCACCCGGTTCTCGATCATGTCGAGCCGGCCGAAGCCGTGGCTGCCGGCCAGGGCATTGGCCTGGCGGATCAGGCTCACCGGATCGAGGCGCACACCATCGATGCTCACGGGGTTGCCGTTCTCAAAGCCGATCTCCACCACCTGGGCCTGGTCGGGTGCGGCGTCCACGCTCACGGTGAGGGCGTAGATCTCCTCGGGGGGCTCCACGTTGGGATCTTCGAGGGGGCCGGCCTCGATCGAGCGGCCCAGCAGGTTGAGGTCGATCGAATAGGGCGACTTCTTGCTCACCGGTGAGGGGATGCCGCAGCGCTCGCCATAGGCAATGGTTTCCTCGCGGCTCATGCCCCACTCCCGCGCCGGGGTGAGCACCTTGAGATCAGGGGCCAGGGCGCCGATGGCCACATCGAAGCGCACCTGGTCGTTGCCCTTGCCGGTGCAGCCGTGGGCCACCGCATCGGCGCCCACTTCACGGGCGATCTCCACCAAGCGGCGGGCGATCAGCGGCCGGGCCAGGGCGGTGGAGAGGGGATAGCGCCCCTCGTAGAGGGCATTGGCGCGGATCGCCGGGAAGGCGAACTCGGTGATGAAGGGCTCGATCAGGTCGCCCACGATCGACTGGCTGGCGCCGGAATCAAGCGCCTTCTGGCGAATCGGCTCCAGTTCATCCCCCTGGCCCAGGTCGGCGGCGAAGGTGATCACCTCCTCCACGCCCCACTCGTTCTTGAGGTAGGGGATGCAGACGCTGGTGTCCACCCCGCCGGAATAGGCCAGCACCGCCTTCTTCGCCCGACCCATCAACGCGTCTCCATGCGCTCAGTCGAACGATTCTCCCCTGTCGTGGTTTGCAGCCCCCAGGCCACGCAGCAGCACCAGGGCCATCCCCGCCGGCGGCAGGGCCAGCAAGGCCACCAGCAGCAGCAGTGGAGCGCCCGGATGCTGACGCGCCCAGTCCTGCTCCAGCAACGGCTGGCTCCAGCGGTGGCCCGCCCACACCACCAGGGCACTAAGGGCCAGGGCTCCGCCCCAGACGCGGGCGATCCAGCCCAGCTTGGCCAGGGCGGAGGGCTTCAGGATCACTTCGGGTGGCAACTGGCAGCTCAGCTAGAGTGGTGGATTGGCGCCAGGTACGCCAGCCAGGTGATTGAGATATCAGGCCGACGGCCTCAGGCTCGCTGGTGTTCAGCCCCCTGAACCCACAACCCTGAACCATCGGCCGCCTGTCGGCACGGAGACCGCTCCGACCGAGACCCGTTCGACCGCGATTCCATTCATGAGCAGCAGCCTCAGCAACAGCCTCAGCAGCCTCGATGGCATCAATCCCTCGCTGACCCGCTACGGCCGCAGTGAACCCGCACCGGTGCTGCCCCTGCGGGAGGAGCCCGACCTGCTGAGCTGGCTGGAGACCAGCGGCCGGCTGGTGGCCGATGAGGAAACCGCCACTCCCGACGTGAGCACGGTGGAAGAGGAGGAGCTCTCCGCACTGATGGGCGAAAAGGAGGATTACAACGCCGCCGACGAGCAGCCCGAGGAAGACTGGGAGGACTGATCCCCCCAGTTCCGGATCCCCCAGCCGTGGCATCCCCAGCCCCCCGTTCCGCCCCTGCCTCCGATCCGCTCACGCAGCTCATGGCAGCACTGCCCGGCAACAGCCGCCCTCTGGCGCTGTTGCTGGGCTTGCTGTTGCTGGCCGTATCGCTCCTGAGCGACTGGCTCAGCCAGGCCCCGCAACTGAGCCTGCCGCTGCTGGCGGCGGCGGTGATCAGCGCAGCACTGGGCCGCTGGGGCTATCCGAAGCTGCGGGCCCTCAAGCTCGGCCAGGTGATCCGCGAGGACGGGCCCCAGGCTCACCTGAACAAGGCCGGCACACCCACCATGGGCGGCCTGCTGGCGGTGCCGGTGGGGGTGATCGTGGGCGGACTGGTGAGCCCCGGCGATGGACGGCTGCTGGCGGTGGCCCTGATCACCCTGGCCACGATGGCCATCGGCGCCGTGGATGACTGGCGCAGTCTCACCAAGCGCCACAACACCGGCCTCACCCCCCGCGGCAAGCTGCTGCTGCAGGGCCTCACCGCCAGCGTGTTCCTGGCCTGGGCAGCCTGGACCCAACAGATGGACAGCGCCATCAACCTGCCCCTGGGTTTGGTGCTGCCCCTCGGCCTGCTGATCTGGCCCCTGGGGTTGTTCGTGTTCCTGGCGGAGAGCAACGCCACCAACCTCACCGATGGCCTCGACGGCCTCGCCGCCGGCTGCGGCGCCATCGTGTTCAGCGGCCTGGGGCTGCAGCTGATGCTGCGGGGCAACACGGGGGATCCGGCCCTGGCGGGTTTCTGCGCCGCCATGGCGGGCACCTGGCTTGGATTCCTGCTCTGGAACCGCCACCCGGCCCGGATGTTCATGGGCGACACGGGCTCGCTCGCCATGGGGGCCGCCCTGGCGGCCGTGAGCCTGCTGAGCAACAGCCTCTGGCCCCTGCTGGTTATGGGTGGGGTGTTCCTGGCCGAATCCCTCTCGGTGATCGTGCAGGTGTGGGTGTTCAAAGCCACCAAGGGGCCCGATGGCGTGGGCCGGCGCGTGCTGCGCATGGCCCCGCTTCACCACCACTTCGAGCTGGGTGGTGCCAGCGAGCAACAGGTGGTGGTGGGCCTTTGGGCTGTGAGCCTGCTACTGGTACTGGTGGGTCTGGTGCTGCTGCCCTGACCTGCCTCCCAACTCCGCAGCCTTGCCCCCGCAGCCATGGCTTACTTCACCTGGAAGGAAACCGGCCTGACGGCCGACTGCGCCAGCCTGGAGGCGATGGCGGCCCGCTTCGAGGAGGCGGCAGCCCTGATGCGGCGCATGGCGGCCGAGGGGTTCCTGCTGGAACGCCACAGCGATGGCCAGCACATCACCCACAGCGATGGCGCCGTGTTCGAGGCCTACGGCTTCATCGATGAGGGATCGCCGGTGCGCCAGCTGAACCTGATCGAGTGAGCCCCCATCGGCGGCACGGTGTCAACCGGGCTTGCGCAGGTACCCCACCAGCCACACCACCACGAAGGCCAGCGAGGAGAGTCCGAGATAGATCAGTGCCCACTTCTGCAGTGTGGCGATATCCCAGCCGTTGAGCAGCCCGTTGGCAGCGTCGCCCGCGGTGGAGAAGGCCAGCACTGAAGGGATCGGCACAGGAGAGATCGCCGGGGCAGGATCAGGGGAGTATCTCGCCTCCCCGCGCCGCCATGGCCCCACGCCCCTTCCCCCGCACCCTGATGCTCCTGGGCAGCGGCGAGCTGGGCAAGGAGGTGGCCATCGCCGCCCAGCGCCTGGGCTGCCGCGTGATCGCCGTGGATCGCTACGCCGGTGCGCCGGCGATGCAGGTGGCCGACCAGGCCGAGGTGATCGCCATGACCGATCCCGAGGCCCTCAAGGCCGTGGTGCGCCGGCACCGGCCCGATCTGGTGATCCCGGAAATCGAGGCCCTGGCCGTCGACGCCCTGGCGGAGCTGGAAACCGAGGGCATCACCGTGATCCCCACCGCCCGTGCCACGGCGGTGACGATGAACCGCGACCGGATCCGCGATCTGGCCGCCACGGAGCTGGGGCTGCGCACCGCCCGCTACGCCTACGCCAGCAGCGCCGAGGAGCTGGCCGCCGCGGCCGCGCCCCTGGGCTGGCCGGTGGTGGTGAAACCGGTGATGAGCTCCTCCGGCAAGGGCCAGAGCGTGGTGGAGGGGCCGGAAGGGATCGCGGCGGCCTGGGAGGCAGCCATGGCCGGCGCCCGCGGCAGCGGCGCCCGGGTGATCGTGGAGGAGTTCCTTCGCTTCGAGCAGGAGATCACCCTGCTCACGGTGAAGCAGTGGAGCGGCCCCACGCTGTTCTGCCCGCCGATCGGCCACCTGCAGGAGCGGGGCGACTACCAGTGCAGCTGGCAGCCCGCCCATCTCGACTGGGACCAGCTGGCGGCAGCCCAGGGCATGGCCCGTGCCGTGACCGACAACCTGGGCGGTGCGGGAGTGTTCGGGGTGGAGTTCTTCGTCTGCGCCGGCCCAGACGGCGGCAGCGAGGTGGTGTTTTCGGAGCTGTCGCCACGGCCCCACGACACCGGCCTGGTGACGCTGGTGGGCCAGAACCTCAGCGAGTTCGAGCTGCATCTGCGGGCGGTGCTGGGGCTGCCGATTCCGGAGATCCGCTCCACCGGCCCTGCCGCCAGCCGCGTGATCCTGGCCCCACAGGCCAGCGAGAGCGTGCACTACGAGGGGCTCGATCAGGCCCTGGCAGAGGCCGATGTGCAGGTGCTGCTCTTCGGCAAGCCGGATGCCCGCCCCCAGCGGCGGATGGGCGTGGCCCTGGCCAGCGGATCCGATCTCGATGAAGCCCGCGGCCGTGCCGATCGCGCCGCCGCCAGGATCCAGGTGCGCTGAGCCTGCAGCAGATGCGAATCCCTCTGGTAAGGCGGGGTTTCGGACCTTAAGGTGCGCCCAACGAGACCGCCCATGGCCCAGGCTCAGCCCCAACCCAACAACCGCCGTTCCAGACGCTCCAACCGTTCAGCACAAGAGCGCCCGCGAACCGGACCGAGGCCGGCCGAGCGACCACTGCGCCAGACCCCAGCCGTAGCGGATCTAGACGATCGGCGCCAACGGCGCGCCAAGGCCACTCGCTCGAGCCGCGGCGGCATACCCCGCCTGCCCCTGTTTCTGGTGGGCCTGGGCCTGGGCTACGGCCTGAGCGGACCCATCCCCCACCTGGCGGGGGCGGTGCTGGCCAGCCTGCCCCATCCGGGCGGCCTGCTGCACTCCCTGGTGACCCCTGCCGGCATGGGCAACCGACGCATCGTGGTGATGGGCACCGACCATGTGAGCACCAACACCGACGTGATGTTCACGGTGCAGCTCAAGGACGGCCGCACCGAGCTCACCCAGGTGCCGCGTGACACCTTCATCGACTCGGCGAAGTATGGCGTGATGAAGGCCAACGCCCTCTACAGCAGCGGCGGCCCCGAGATGGTGAAGCAGGAGCTCAGCAAGCTGCTCTCGGCACCGGTGGATCGCTACCTGGTGATGAACCTCGATGCGGTGCAACGCCTGGCCGACGCCCTGGGGGGCGTGGAGGTGGATGTGCCCAAACGCCTCTACTACGTGGACAACAGCCAGGGGCTCTACATCGACCTCTATCCGGGCCGCCAGCTGCTCAAGGGTCAGGAGCTCGAGGGATTCCTGCGCTTCCGCCACGACGAACTGGGCGATATCGGCCGCATGGAGCGCCAGAAACTGGTGCTGGCAGAGGTGTTCCACAAGCTGGCCACCCCGGCGATGGTGCCCCGCATCCCTGAACTGCTTAAGATCGCCGGCAACGACATCCGCACCGATCTCTCGCCGGTGGACCTGGGCACGCTGATCACGGCGATGGGAACCACCAAACTCGCCTCCAGCCGCCTCTCGGGCACCCCCTACTGGCACGAGGATGTGAGCTACTGGATGCCCGACCTCAACCCCAACCACGCCGCCTATCGCAGCCAGGAACCAGCCCTGTAACCGGCCCTCCAGCGGAACCGCAACCTACGGTCGCCGCAGAAATCGGTGGTGATCCAGGCCCTCCACCACCCCGCGGGCCTGGGGCTGGGAGGCAACGAACAGCTTCGAGCGACTGCGCAGACCGGTGGGGATGGCGCCGTGGTCGCCAAGCACCACCCCGAGGGGATGGCCACTCAGCAGATCGGCTTCACCCTGCTGGGAAGCCACCACCAGGATCCGCTCCAGCGGCAGCTGCCAGCGGAGCGCGAGATGGCGAATCGCCTCGGCCTTGGAGGCCCGCAGCGGCAGCACATCGAGATACCAGTGGTGAACGAGCTGGGGCCGGGCCTCCAGCTGGCGGATGCGCAGCTTCTGCCGCACCATCGCCAGCACCCCCTCCGGCGGGGGGTGCAGCAGGTAACTCACCTTGAAGTCTCCCTGCTGCGCTGGGGGCTGCGGCTGCAGTCGAGGCGCCAGCTCCACCAGGGCCGCCTCCACCGCATCCCGCCGCCAACCACTGCCGATGCGGGCCTGCCAGAGCGTATCCAGAGCTCCCTCAGACCCGTAGCGGATCTCGGTGCCCGCCTGAACGATCCACACCTGGGGTTCCCGCAGCCGCAGTTCGGCGTAGCGGTGCCGCGCCGCCTGAAAGCTGCGACCACTGAGGATGCCGAGGCCACTGGCGGCCCCGTCGGTGAGACGCTCGCGCAACCTGGCCAGGCCCTCTCCGTCGGGCGCCTCCAGGCAGCCATCGAGATCCAGCACCAGCAAGCGCTGAACCGGCGGCGGTGGCGGAATCCAGGCCACGGCCGCCTGCTCCTGGGCCAGCGCAGCGGGCTGCGGCTGACACCGCTGCTGGGCATGGCCCAGATAACTGCACACATGGGCATCCCAGCTGAAGTGGCGACTCACGGCCTCGATGCCGTTATCGCGCCAGCGCCGCCAGCGCTCCCCATCGGCGGCAGCGGCCTCCAGGGCCGCCTGCAGGGCGTCGAGGTCGGTCACGTCCACGAGCTGCCCGTTGCCGCAGCAGCGCAGGATGTCGCGGGGGCCGCCGTCATCGGTGGCCACCAGCGGCAGGCCGCAGGCCGCCGCCTCCAGCAGGGTGAGGCCGAAGGGTTCCGTGAGCGCCGGGTTCACAAACACGCCCCCACGGCGGGCGGCCCAGCGGTAGATAGCGGGGATCTGTTCGCCGCGATGCTGCTTGGGATAGGCCACCTGGCCGTAGAGATCAAAGCGATCCACCAGCTCGAACACCTGCTGAAACAGATCGCGCCGCTGCTTGTCCAGCTGGCTGGGATCCTCGCGGCACCCCAGCACCAGCACCAGGTTGTGTCGCTGCCGCAACAGGGCAGAGCGGCCGTAGGCCTCGATCAGGGCCGGAATGTTCTTGCGCCGCTCCGCTCGGCAGATGGCCAGCAGCGGTGGCAGCATCGGCTGGCGCAGGAACGGGCGCAACAGCTCCTCCACCGCCTCCATCTCCCCTGGCAGGGGCTGGGGATGGAAGCGAAGGGCGTCCACACCCGGCGGCACCACCCGGGCCCGCTCCGCACGGAAGCCGTCGTAGCGGGCATATTGCTGCTCCGCCTCCTGGCGGGTGCTGGTTACCACCAGAGCGCTCTGGGCCAGGGCCAGCTCTTCGGCCTCGATGCGGCGATCCATGGCGTACTGCTGCACGATCTGGTCGTGGGCCATGCCATCGGCCAGCAGGCGCCGCTGCTTCTCACGGCCCAGGGAATGGCCGGTGAACACCAGGGGAATGCCCAGCCGCTGCGACACCAGCGCCCCCACATGGCCGGCATCGGCGTAATGGGCATGGATCCAGTCGGGACGCCGGCTCTGCCCGCTGATGTGGGCCGTGATGGCATCGGCCATCTCCTCGAGATGGGGCCAGAGCAGCTCCTTGCGGAGGTAGCGCCGCGGGCCGCAGGCAAAGCGCAGGATGGCGGCACCCGGGCCCAGCGACTCCACCGGCTCGCCGTAGTCGGGTGAAACCCGCCGGTCGTGGATCTGCCGGGTGACCACCTCGACCCGGTCCACCTCCGGCCGGGCCGCCAGGCTGCGCACCAGCTCGAGCACATAGGTGCTCTGGCCTCCCGTGTCCGCATCACGACCCAGCTCCAGATCCCGCCCACGGAACAGGCCGTGCAGATGGAGATGCAGCAGATACAGACCCACTGGCGCCCCTCAACGGTGGGATGCCGGGAGGCATCCGCTATTAACGCAGGCCTAGCCAGATTTCAAGCGCGCAACAGCCGCTGAAGCGGAAGAAATCCAGGACATGCCCTCAGCGCACCGCCGCCGCCTGGGCGGGCGTCACATCCACCAGCACCATCTCCGGACTGCCCCAGCCCTGGGGTGGCAGCAGGCTGGGGGCGGCTGGGCCGGGCCCCACCTGGCTGCCGGCCGCATAGGCACCATTCACCCAGGCCAACAGCAGCGGCGAGAGGGGAGCGGATGTCTGCTTGGCCGGGGCCCGCAGGTTGAAGTGATCGCCCCCCTTCGCCAGCACCAGCCGGTGCCCCAGGGGCGGCGTGGCCGCGAAGGGCACCAGCGCCTCGGGGTCGGGAGGCACCACCCAATCGCGGCTGCCGGCCACCAGCAGGGTGCGGGCCTGCAGCTGGGCAGCGGCCTGGGGATCGAACAACAGGCTGATGGGCGGACTCACCGCCGCCACGGCCTTAACACGGTCATCGGTGAGGGCCGCATCATTCACCGCGCTGGTGAAGTTGCACTGCAGCACCCAGCTGAGGGTGCGATCGGCATCGTTCACATTCGGGCAGCGCCTCTTCAGCTGCGCGGCCGAGGCCTGGCCGCCCCCGAGCTGCAGGGCCGTGATCGCACCCCAGGAGTGGCCGATCACCACCACGGCGTCAGCCTTCACCCCTGCCAGCTGCGCCAGCCGACCAGACTGGGCGGCATCGAGCATCGCGCTGACATCCAGGGGCCGCAGGCGCAGTTCAGCCGGCGAGGGGGGAGGCGCCTCGCCGCTGAGCATGGCCCGCTGCTGGTCGCGGTCGCTGCCGGGATGCAGCGGCAGCACCACGGTGTAGCCATGGCTGGCCAGGTGGCGGGCCCAGCCCTCAAAGCTCTCCGGCCCATCCCAGAGGCCGTGGGAAATCACCACCAGGCGGCCATTGGCCCGAGCCGTGGGCTGGATCAGCACCAATTGCAGCGGCGCAGGGCGGTGGGCCACCGAGAGGCTGACCTGGCTGCGCTGCACCGCCAGGGCACCGGGATTGCTCAGGTTCGGGTCCGCGCCGGCGGCGGGCAGGGTGTTGAGCAGTTGCTCGCTGCGCTGGCGCTGGCGGACATTGCGATTCATCAGGTAGACCACCCGGCCCAGGTCCACCCGAGCCGTGGTGCCCGGCAGGGCCTGCAGCAGCGAAAGGATCGTGAGCTGACCACCGGCCGCGGCACGGTTGATGGCGGCGGCGAGTTCCGGGCCGGTGAGCGTGCGGGTCTGGAGGCCATCGAGGGCTCCAAAGGAGGAGAGCACCAGCAGGGCCTGATCCATCAGCGGCGACTCGGCCGACTGCTCGAAAGCGGCCTTGCTGATCGGCAGCGGCGTCTGGAACACCTGGGACAGCTGACGGCCGATGGCGCCGTTGGTGGCGCGATCCAGATCGGCGAGGTCGCTGGTGCCGCTCAGCAGCGCCTGGGGATTGGAGAGCTCACTCACTTTCACGCTGAAGCCCACGTCCACGAACGGCAGCCGCAACTCCACCCGCTCGATCGCCAGGGCCGGCAGGCTGCCAACGGCCATCCACAGGGCGGCCCCCAGCCGGGTGGCCACAGCAAGGGAAGATCGGAGGGCGGGCATCAGCAGGCGACAGCATCGCCGCCCATGCTGGCTCAGGCCTTGCCCACCAGCTTCTGGCGCAGGCCCTTGATGCGGTCGCGCAGGTTGGCGGCCTCCTCGAACTCCAGATTCTTGGCCGCGGCCTTCATCTTCTCCTCCAGCTGCTGGATCAGCTCCGGCAGCGCATCGAGCGGCACCTCGTTGTGGTCCGCCTGCTCAGTGGCCTGCTCCAGCTGCTCGTCGTTGAGTCGGCGCGACACCTCCAGGAAGGCCAGGATGGAATTGCCCGCCCGCTTGCCGGCTGGGGTGGGCGTGATGCCGTGCTCTGCGTTGTAGGCCTGTTGAATGGCGCGCCTCCGCTCGGTTTCCGAAATCGCCTTGGCCATCGAATCGGTGAGGTTGTCGGCATAGAGCAGGGCCACCCCCTCCACGTGGCGGGCGGCACGGCCGATGGTCTGGATCAGGGAGCGCTCAGCCCGCAGGAAGCCCTCCTTGTCGGCATCGAGGATCGCCACCAGCGACACCTCCGGCAGGTCGAGGCCCTCCCGAAGCAGGTTCACGCCCACCAGCACGTCGTAGGCGCCATTGCGGAGGTCTTGGATGATCTCGATCCGCTCGATCGAGTGGATCTCGGAATGCAGGTAGCGCACCCGCACGCCGTTCTCGGCCAGGTAGTCGGTGAGGTCTTCGGCCATGCGCTTGGTGAGGGTGGTCACCAGCACCCGCTCCCCCTTGTCGGCCCGCACCCGGATCTCCCCCAGCAGGTCGTCGACCTGGCCGTCGGTGGGGCGCACCTCCACCACCGGATCGAGCACACCGGTGGGGCGGATCACCTGCTCCACCACCTGCCCGCCGCTCTGATCCAGCTCCCAGTTGCCGGGGGTGGCGCTCACAAAGATCGTCTGCCGGGCCTTCTCCCAGAACTCCTCGCCCTTGAGCGGCCGGTTGTCGGCAGCTGAAGGCAGACGGAAGCCATGCTCGATCAGCACCTGCTTGCGCGATTGGTCGCCGTTGTACATGGCCTGCAGCTGCGAGCAGGTGACGTGGGATTCGTCGACGACCAGCAGCCAGTCGTCGGGGAAGTAGTCGATCAGGCATTCCGGCGGGGTGCCGGCCTGGCGGCCAGCGAGATGGCGGGCGTAGTTCTCCACGCCGTTGCAGTAGCCCACCTGCTCGAGCATCTCCAGGTCGTAGGTGGTGCGCTGCTCCAGGCGCTGGGCCTCCAGCAGCCGGCCCTGGCTGTTGAGCAGGTCCAGCCGCTCCCGCAGTTCAGCGCGGATCGCCTTGATCGCCTCCGCCAGCCGCTCCTTCGGGGTCACGAAGTGCTTGGCCGGGTAGATGTTGATGCTCTCCAGGCTCTGCAGAATCTCGCCGGTGGTGGGGTCCACGTAGCGGATCGCCTCCACCTCATCGCCGAACAGCTCGATGCGCACCAACCGGTCTTCGTAGGCGGGGCCGATCTCGAGCACATCGCCGCGCACGCGGAAGCGGCCGCGGGAGATCTCCACGTCGTTGCGGGAATACTGATTGTTCACCAGCTCCCGCAATGAACCGCGCAGGTTGAGCGTCTCACCCACCTGGAATTTCACGGCGGCCTTGAGGTATTCCGAAGGAATCCCCAGGCCGTAGATGCAGCTGATCGAGGCCACCACAATCACATCGCGCCGCTCAAACAACGAGCGGGTCGCCGAGTGGCGCAGCATGTCGATCTCCTCGTTGATCGATGCCGTCTTGGCGATGTACGTATCGGAGACGGGCACATACGCCTCCGGCTGGTAGTAGTCGTAGTAGGAGATGAAATATTCAACCGCGTTGTTGGGGAAAAACTCCCGCAACTCGTTGCACAGCTGCGCCGCCAGGGTCTTGTTGTGGGCGAGCACCAGCGCCGGACGTCCCGTCTGGGCAATCACGTTGGCGATGGTGAACGTCTTGCCGGTGCCCGTGGCCCCCAGCAGGGTCTGGTAGCGCTCGCCCTCCTCCACACCCTGCACCAGGCCAGCGATGGCCGTGGGCTGATCCCCCTTGGGCTGGTACGGGGCGTGAAGCTGAAAAGGGGCCATGGCTCCCATTGTCGGGGAGCCATGGCCCCAGGCGCGGTGTGAGGAGAACCGCCCCGTGCGAAGGCAAGCTCAGGCCATCAGGCCAGCGGCAGGTTGCTCAGCAGGGCCGAGGCACGGGTGAAGTCCACGTCCAGCCCCACGATCCGCAGGATCACAGTGGAGAGCACGGTGTACACCACCGCCCCGAGGATGGCGCTCACCAGGCCGTTATTGAGCCGGAACCCCTGGATCAGCCAGGCCGCCAGACCAAACAGGATCACGGTGATCACCCAGTTGAACAACAAGCTCACCGGGCTGATCAGGCCGCCCAGGCTGGTGATGGCCCACACCGGACCGAGCACCAGCTTCAGGGGCCAGATCAACAGGGTGCCCAGCAGGCCGATCACCACGGCCGAGAGCAGCGCGATCGGGAAACTCTCAATTTCCACGCCCAGCGGCAACCAGGCCACGATCAACAGCACCACGGCCCGAATCGGCCACTGCAGCAACCACAGCAAAGAACCCATGACAGGTGCAAAGGCATCAACCTTCGCAACGTAGTCATGGGCTCAGGAGATCACCACAGGCGGAGGCGATCGGCGAAGCGGAAACCAGGCAAATCAGCCGATTCCCGCCAAGGATGCCGGTTCAGGCTGCCGGCCGGACCACCTGGGCAACGCCCAGCGCATCCCGCAGGCTGCGCACCACGGCCACCATGGCCAGCTCATCACCCAGCTTGTTCACAGCGGATCCCACACCCACGCCGGCGGCGCCGGCGGCAATCGCCATCGGCAGGGTCACAGCCGACAGACCGGAGGCGCACAGCACGGGCACGGCGGATTGATCCGCGGCGGCAAGGGCCCGGCTGATGCTGTGGGCCGCAGCCAGGGTGGGGGCCGCCTTCTCGATCAGGCCGAGGCTGCCGGCGCTGAAGGGCTTGGCACTGGTGCCGCCCTCGGTCTGGATGATGTCGGCACCGGCGGCCACCAGATCCACCGCCAGCTGTTCCTGCTGGTCGAGGGGCAGCACGTGGGGCACCGTCACGCTGAGCACCACCTGGGGCAGCAGCTCGCGGGTGCGGCGGGTGAGCTGCAGCACTTCGGCGGCGTCGAACACGCGACCGAGGGGATAGAAGGCGTCGTAGTTGCCGATTTCCACCATGGCGGCGCCGGCGGCGACGGCGGCAGGGAACAGCTCGGCGTCCACGGCGCTGACGCAGATCGGCAGGCCACTGGCCTCGGCGGCCAGGGCCACCAGGGCCGGATCACAGGCCACGTCGATCAGATCGGCACCGCCCAGGCCCGCAGCCCGGCTGATGCGCGCCACGGAGGCGGCGTCGAAGTTGGTGAGACCGGCGATCACCTTGAGGGCGCGGCGCTCGGCCAGGGCCGTGCGGAGCGGAGCGGGCAGCTGGGCGAGACGCGACATCAACTCAGGACGAGAATGAGCTTGATTCTCCCATCCGAGCCCACGACCGTCCCACCGCAACGCCCTGCCTGGAGCCCCCTGCACGCCCGTCTGCACCGGAGCCTGCGGCGCGATCCACAGCTGCTGCCGGCCGGGACCCCGCTGCTGCTGGCGCTGTCCGGGGGGCAGGACTCCATGGCCATGGTGCGGCTGTTGCAGGACCTGCAACGGCTGCACCACTGGACCCTGCATGCCTGGCACGGCGACCACGGCTGGCGGGCCGAATCAGCCCGCCAGGCGGAGGAGCTGAGCGCCTGGGCACAGACCTGCGGCCTGCCGCTGCGGCTGGAGCGTGCCGATGGCCTGGCGACCAACGAGGCCGCCGCCCGCCGCTGGCGCTACGGGCAGCTGGAAGCTGAAGCCCTGCGGCTGGGCTGCCGCCATGTGCTCACGGCCCACACCGCCACCGACCGGACCGAGACCCTGCTGCTGCAGCTGGCCCGCGGCAGCCACCGAGCTGGCCTGGCCAGTCTGCGGCGGCAACGGCCCCTGAGCCCCTGCTCCGCCATCACCCTGGTGCGGCCGCTGCTGGCCTTCAGCCGCGGCGACACCGCCGCCATCTGCGCCACCTGGCAGCTGCCGATCTGGCACGACAGCAGCAACGACACGCTGCGCTTCGCCCGCAACCGCATCCGCCAGCAGGTGCTGCCGGTGCTGGAGGCGCTGCATCCCGGGGCGTCACGGCGGATCAGCGCCCTGATGGAGCGCCTGGCCCAGGAGCAGCAGCAGCAGAGCCTGGGCGACCTGCTGGAACTGGCACTGGAACGGCTCCAGGGCGGAAGCGGTGGCAGCGACGGCCTGGATCGCAGCCGCCTCAGCGCCCTGGGGGAGGCGAGCCAGCGCCAGCTGCTCCAGCACTGGATCCTGCGGACCACCGGCCAGTCCCTGGCCGCCCGGGAACTCGATGAGCTGGTGCAGCGCCTGGCGCCGGCTTGCGGGCCCGGCCAGCTTGACCTAAGAGGAGGGCGACGACTGGTCTGGAACCGCACCCTCGTGAGCCTCGATGACCAGCACTCCAGACCTGGATGAGGCCTACCGGGCCGTTGAGCGGACCTACAGCCAGGGCCTGTTCGCCGAGGCCCTGGTGGCTGCGGAGGCCCTGTTGCCGCAGCTCTCCGGCGAGCGCAGCGACCAGCTGCTGCAGCGGCTGCAGCTGTTGATCGGTCACATTCATCTGTACGGCCTGCAGCAGCCGCAACAGGCCCTGGCGCACTACCAGTCCGTGTCCGACACCAGCACGGAAGCCCCTTACCGAACACTGGCGCAGCAGGGCATCGCGCTCTGCGCGCCAGAGCAGACCCCGGAGCCGAACCTGCCAGCGGCACCCCAGCCGCCCCTGGCAGGCCCAGCCATGCCCTGGCTCACCCAGCTGAGCGATCCGGAGGCGGCCCTGCAGCAGAGCGCAGCCCTGGAGCAAAGCGCAACCCTGGCCCCGCCAGCCGAGGTGGTGCCGCCGACGGCACCGGCCAGCCCGAGCGCCAGCGAGCCGGAAGCCGCCGAGGCCGCCGCCAGCCCTTGGCAGGAAGCCGCAGCCGCAGCCGCACCAGCGGGCACGGGCGATCCCGCCACGAGCGATGCCATCCCTCACGAGCAGGCCACACCCCCCCAGGACCCCAGCCCCGCGGAGGATGCGGAACTGGCCCGGGGGCTGCGCAGGATCGTGCTGCGCTGAGGCTCAGCTGGCGGCTGTGGAGCGGCGCCGACGGGTGCGATTGGCGGGCATCTCCGGCTCTTCCACGGCCACGGGTGCCGCGGGAGCCTTGGACACCAGCGTGGACACAGCCGGCGCGGGGGATGGCGCAGCCCCATCGGCCCCGACGGCGGCCAACTCGCGGCGAGGCTGGGGGGTGCGCTCACCGCGCTCCCGATCCCGACCGCCATCGCGACTGCCCTCACGGCGACCACGGGGAGCCGGGCGGCTGTCGGGTTCGGCATCGGCGCGGCCCTTGTAGGCCGGTGTGCCACCGGGGGCAGGCTGCACCAGGCAGATGATCAGGGGCTCCACCTGGAGCTCGCGGCGCAGGCGACGCTGCAGACCCACCTCGATCTCGCGCTGGACGCCCATCCAGTCGACATCCGGGGCCTTGCCGCCACTGTTGCGGGACAGCTGCTGCCAGCGGTTCTCGAGCACCCAGGTGATTTCCCGCTCGGCCCAGAGGCTCATCTTGCGGGGATCGGCGGCGGTGACCACACCGCGCAGATTCACCCGCGGCGGCGCTGCCATCACACCGTCGGTGCTGATCACCGCCAGCAGGGTGATCACGCCGTCTTCGGCGAGCTGCTGGCGCTCCTTGAGCACGCGCGCATCCACGATGCCGTTGCGGGAGGCATCCAGCAGCTCAATACCGGCCTTCACCGGATCGCCCTTGCTGATCGAATCGGCGGTCAGCTGCACAACGTCGCCGTTGTCGATGATCAGGGTGTTCTCCACGGGGATGCCCATGGAGTGCCCGGTCTTGGCATGGGCCACCAGCATGCGGTGCTCGCCGTGCACGGGGACGAAGAACTTGGGCTTGGTGAGGGCCAGCATCAGCTTCTGGTCTTCCTGGAAGCCATGGCCCGACACGTGGATGCCTTCGCCCTTGCCATAGATCACCTTGGCGCCGAGCATCATCAACCGGTCGATGGTGTTCACCACCGAGATGGTGTTCCCCGGAATCGGACTGGCCGAGAAGATGATCGTGTCGGTGCTCTTCACCTGCACCTGCGGATGTTCACCGCGGGAAATGCGGCTCAGGGCCGCCAGGGGCTCGCCCTGGCTTCCGGTCATCAGCAGCAGCGTTTCACGGTCGGGCAGATCACGGATCTGCTTGATCGGCACAAACAGATCATCGGGGGCGCGCATGTAGCCGAGCTCCCGCGCCTTGGCGATCACATTGAGCATCGAGCGGCCCAGCAGGCCCACCTTGCGGCCATTCTTGAGGGCCAGCTCCAGGATCATCGCCACCCGATGGATGGAACTGGCGAAGGTGGTGATGATCACCCGGCCTTCCGCCTGGGCGATGTGGCGATCAAGGCAGGGGAACACCGAGCGCTCCGGCGGACAGAAGCCGGGCACTTCGGCGTTGGTGGAGTCGCTGAACAGGCACAGGACCCCCTGTTCGCCGTAGTGGGCCAGGCGGGCCAGGTCGAAGTGCTCGCCATCCACCGGCGTGTGGTCAAACTTGAAATCGCCGGTGAAGATCACCGTACCCACGGGGGTGGTGATGGCCAGCGAGAAGCTGTCGGCCATCGAGTGGGTGTTGCGGATGAACTCCACCGAGAAGTGCTGCCCCACCTTCACCACATCGCGGGGGGCGACGGTTTCGAGGATGGTGCGATCCATCACCCCGGCTTCCTCCATCTTGCCGCTGAGCATGGCCAGAGCCAGCCGCGGACCGTGAATCACGGGGATGTTGAAGTTCTTGAGGTGGTGGGCAATGCCACCGATGTGATCTTCATGACCGTGAGTCACGATCATGCCGCGGATGCGCTTCTGGTTCTCCCGCAGATAGCTGGTGTCCGGCATCACCACGTTGACGCCATGCATGCCATCGCTGGGGAAGGCCAGGCCGGCATCCACCAGCATGATGTCGTCGCCGTACTCGAACACACAGGTGTTCTTGCCGATCTCGTGCAGGCCACCGAGGGGAATCACCCGCAGGCAGGGCTGCTTGGGAGAAGAGGCTGAAGCGCTGTTGCCGTTGCGGCTGATGGGATGGGTCGTCATGCAGAAGGGGATGCCGGCCAGGCCGGCGACAGAACAGAACTGTGGCTGAAACAGAGCCTCAGGGCCGCTCGGCGGCGGAGGCGGTGGGCCTTGGCGTCAGGTGGGACGCAGGGCTGCCAGCACGGAGGTGAGTTGGTCGCGCACGTCGGTTGAGGCGGATACAAGGGGAAGACGGGGGGCACCCACGGCCCAGCCGCTGAGTTCCAGCGCGGCCTTCACGGGGATGGGATTGGTGGTGCAGAACAGCGCCTTGCAGAGGGGCAACAGCTGCTCGTGCAGGGCCAGGGCTGTGGCGAGATCGCCGGCCAGGAAGGCCTGCACCAGGCGTTGGATCTGGTCGCCGGCCAGATGGCTGGCCACGCTGACCACGCCCACGGCACCCACCGCCAGCATCGGCAGGGTGAGGGCGTCGTCGCCGCTGTAGATGGCCAGGCGCTCGCCGCAGGCGGCCCGCAGGGCGCTCACCTCTTCGGTGGTGCCGCTGGCGGCCTTGAAGCTCAGCACATTGGGCAGGTCCATCAGCCGGGCCGTGGTCTCGGGGCTGAGGCTGCAGCCGGTGCGGCCGGGAATGTTGTAGAGCATCAGCGGCAGCTGGGGTGCCGCCGCCGCCACAGCCCGGAAATGGGCTTCAAGCCCTTCCTGGGGCGGCTTGTTGTAGTAGGGCACCACCACGAGGGCAGCGTCGGCCCCCAGGGCGGCCGCCTCAGCGATGGCCTCCACCGCCTCGGCGGTGCAGTTGCTGCCGGTGCCCGCCAGCAGCTTGGCTCGGCTGCCCACGGCCCCTTTCACCGCCGAAAACAGCTGATGCTGCTCATCCCAGCTGAGGGTGGGGGATTCGCCCGTGGTGCCGCAGATCACCAGGCCATCGGAGCCGTGATCCACCAGATGGACGGCCAGCCTGGCCGCCAGGTCCAGGTCCACCGCTCCATCGGCGCCGAAGGGGGTCACCATGGCGGTGATCACCCGGCCGAAGGGGGCCGGGGAACTGGCTCCGAGGGAGAGAGGCGCCGTGGTCATGCGCCGGCACCTGCGGGAGCAGCGGCCGCCGCGGCCTGCTCGGCCCTGGCCGGATCCAGCAGCAGCTCGGCGATCTGAATGGCATTGAGGGCCGCGCCCTTGCGGATCTGATCGCCGCAGAGCCAGAGCTCCAGGGCATTGGGCTCGCTGAGGTCCTGGCGGATGCGACCCACGGCCACCGCATCTCGGCCCGTCACATCGGTGGGCATCGGGAAGCGATTGGCGCTGAAATCCTCAAGCAGCTCCACGCCGGGGGCCTTCGCCAGCAAGGCTCGGGCCTCCTCCACCGGGAACGGCTCCGCGAACTCGATGTTGATGGCCTCGGAATGGGCCCGCAACACCGGCACCCGCACGCAGGTGGCCGAAACGCGCAACTCCGGCAAACCCATGATCTTGCGGGTCTCGTGGAGCATCTTCAGCTCCTCCTCGCAGTAGCCGTTCTCCTGCAACGGTGAGTTGTGCAGGAACAGGTTGAAGGCCAGCGAGTGGGGCAGCACGCTGCTGGCGGGGGTACCGCCATCGAGCACGGTCTGGCTGAGGTTGCGCAGCTCTTCCATGGCGCGAGCACCGGCACCGCTGGCAGACTGATACGTGCTCACCACCACCCGCCGCAGCGGCCGCCGCGCCGCCAGGGGCGCCAGGGCCAGCGTCATCAAGATGGTGGTGCAGTTGGGATTGGCGATGATCCCGCGGTGGTCGAAGGCCGCCTGGGGATTCACCTCCGGCACCACCAGCGGCACCGCCTCATCCATCCGGAAGGCGCTGGAGTTGTCGATCACCACGGCCCCAGCGGCCGCAGCCACGGGTGCCCACTGCTTCGACACCGAGCCGCCGGCCGAGGCCAGCACCACATCCACGCCCTCAAAGGCCTCAGCGCTCACCGGCTGGATCGTGTGGGCCCGGCCGTTCCATTCCAGGCTCTGGCCGGCGGAGCGGGGCGAGGCCAGCAGCACCAGCTCAGCCACCGGGAAGCGGCGCTCCGCCAGCAGGGCCAGCAGCTCCTGGCCCACGGCGCCGGTGGCGCCGAGCACCGCCACCTTGAGGGAGCGCTGGGGCAGGGAACGGGGGGCGGGGGTGGTCAATGCAGGCGGAGGGAGCGGGAGGATCGGAGGTGAAGACGGTCCGTCAGGCAGGACAGCGCGGATCGTCTGGGAGAAAGATCGGGGAAACGTGCTGGGGAGGGCAGCCACGGACCCTGGGGCCCTTCAGGACTGCAGCGGACGCAAGAGAGAGGAGAGACTGCTGCGGAGCGGACGGTGACCTGGGCGGACGGTGACCTGGAGCGTTCACCGGTGACCTTGCGCCACCGCTGCAGCACTGGAAGAGCGCCGCAGGTGATCGCGCAGCTCCCGAAACACCAACAGATGGGTCGGAACTGTTCAGGTCGCTGAATCTTGTGTCGAACAATACGCCGGCAGGGCGGTCCTGGCGAGCCCCCCGCTGAACAGCCCGTCACGGGTGAGTCCATAGGATCGTTGGCTGCCTCGCCGATTCGGTTCGGCCATACCCCGCCGCCAGTTCCATGAGTCCTGCTGCCAGCCCTGCCACCCAGAGCGACCTCAAGGTCAGCACCAGCCCCCGTCCCGGCAGCCGCATGGCGGTGGAGATCTCCGTGCCCGCCGGCCGCACCCAGAGCAGCCACGAAGCCGCGGTGGAGAAGCTGAGCCGCAGCATCAAGCTGCCCGGCTTCCGCAAGGGCAAGGTGCCCCGCGCCGTGCTGGTGCAGCAGATCGGTCCGGTGCGGATTCGCGCCACCGCCCTGGAAGACCTGGTGGACAGCGTCTTCCGCGATGCCCTGCGGCAGGCCGAGATCGCCGCCATCGGCCAGCCCGCCCTCGATGGGGGCTTTGAGGCGCTGCTGGAGCGCTTTGAACCGGGCCAGGAGCTGAGCCTCACCCTGGAACTGGATGTGGAGCCCACTCCCACCCTGAAGAGCACCAAGGGACTGAAGGCCGAAGTGGAAACGGTCCAGTTCGATGCCGGCCGCGTCGATGAGCTGCTCGAGCAGTCGCGCCGCCAACTGGCCGCCCTGGTGCCCGTGGAGGGCCGCGCGGCCGCTGAGGGAGACGTGGCCCTGATCAGCTTCACGGGCACCTATGCCGACAACGGCGAGGCCATCAGCGGCGGCAGCTCCGATGGCATGGAGGTGGAGCTGGAGGAGGGCCGGATGATCCCCGGCTTCGTGGAGGGCATCCTCGGCATGAAACCCGGCGACACCAAGACGGTGGTCTGCCAGTTCCCCGACGACTATCCCCAGGAGGATGCGGCCGGCCGCAAGGCCAGCTTCGAGATCAGTCTCACGGAGGTGAAAACCCGCGAGCTCCCCGATCTCGACGACGCCTTCGCCCAGCAGGCCAGCGACAAGCAGACCCTGGCGGAACTGCGTGCCGACCTGGAGGAGCGCCTCAAGGACGACGCCGAGCGCCGCAACGCCTCGAACCGTCACGACGCCCTGGTGGCCGCGCTGGTGGAACAGCTGGAGGTGGAACTGCCGGAAACCCTGGTGCAGCAGGAGATCGTGGCGTTGCTGGAGCAAACGGCCGGCCAGCTGGCCCAGCAGGGCATGGACGTGAAGAAGCTGTTCACCCCGCAGCTGATCCAGAGCCTGCGCGAGACCTCCCGCCCGGAGGCGGAAGATCGTCTCAAGCGCAGCCTGGCCCTCAAAGCGCTCGCGGTGGCCGAGGGCATCGAACTGGCCGACGATGAGATCAACGCCAAGGTGAAGGAGCTGAGCCGCAACCTCAGCGAGACCGCCAACATCGACCCCAACCGGCTGCGGGCAGCCGTGCAGGACGATCTGATGCGCGAGAAGCTGCTGGAGTGGCTGGAGACCAACAGCACCATCAGCGAGAAAGCGGCGGAGGCGAAGGCGGCAACCAAGACCGCATCCAAGGCCAAGGCCTGAGCAGCGCCTGTGGGGGTGGTGTCAGGCCAGCACAGCGCCGGGCTCACCATCCCCGTGCAATCCCCATAGATTGATTTCACAGCCCCTCCCCAGCCGCGTGATCGACGCCTCCTCCAACCTGCGCGTGCACCCGATCCAGAACCGCTGGCTGGGCCAGCGGCCCGAAGCCACCATCGCCGGGCCGATGGCCTCCCCCGGCGTGCTGCCCACGGTGGTGGAACAGTCGGGACGGGGGGAGCGGGCCTTCGACATCTATTCCCGCCTGCTGCGGGAGCGGATCATCTTCCTGGGCACCGGCATCGACGACCAGGTGGCCGACGCCCTGGTGGCCCAGCTGCTGTTCCTCGAGGCCGAGGACCCCGAAAAGGACATCCAGATCTACATCAACTCCCCGGGCGGCTCGGTGACCGCCGGCCTGGCCATCTACGACACCATGCAGCAGGTGGCGCCCGATGTGGTGACCATCTGCTATGGCCTGGCGGCCTCCATGGGCGCGTTTCTGCTCTCGGGCGGCACCAAGGGCAAACGCCTGGCCCTGCCCAACGCCCGGATCATGATCCACCAGCCCCTGGGTGGCGCCCAGGGCCAGGCAGTGGACATTGAAATTCAGGCCAAGGAGATCCTGTTCCTCAAGGACACCCTGAACGGACTGATGGCCGAGCACACCGGCCAGCCGCTCGACAAGATCGCTGAAGACACCGACCGCGACTACTTCCTTTCCCCGGCGGAAGCGGTTCAATACGGACTGATTGACCGGGTCGTCGAAGACGGCGCACCGGTTTGATCCTTAAGGGCAGCTGACGAAGCGAGGGATCGGCCCGATCCTGGAGTTTCGGGCCCCCCAGCCCCACCTCGTCCAGGACGCCCCTCGCCGCCCTTTCCCCTTCGATGGCCAAGTTCGACGCCCACCTGAAATGTTCGTTCTGCGGCAAGTCGCAGGACCAGGTGCGCAAGCTGATCGCGGGCCCGGGCGTCTACATCTGCGACGAGTGCATCGATCTCTGCAACGAGATCCTCGACGAGGAGCTGGTGGACGGCCAGGGCACCGCTGGCTCCAGCGGCCGTCATGCCGGAGAGGCCAAGGGCAAGGCGCCGGCCAAGAAGGCCAGCAAGCCGGCCCCCACCCTGGCCCAGATCCCCAAACCACGGGAGATCAAGCTCCACCTCGATGCCCAGGTGGTGGGCCAGGAGGAGGCTAAGAAGGTGCTCTCGGTGGCGGTGTACAACCACTACAAGCGCCTGGCCTGGCAGGGGGATGGCAAGGGCGCGGTGAGTGAAACCGGCACCCGCCTGCACAAGAGCAACATCCTGCTGATCGGCCCCACCGGCTGCGGCAAAACGCTCCTGGCCCAGACCCTGGCGGAACTGCTGGACGTGCCCTTCGCCGTGGCGGACGCCACCACCCTCACCGAGGCCGGCTACGTGGGCGAGGATGTGGAAAACATCCTGCTGCGGCTGCTGCAGAAGGCCGATCTGGATGTGGAGCAGGCCCAGCGGGGCATCATCTACATCGATGAAATCGACAAGATCGCCCGCAAGAGCGAGAACCCCTCGATCACCCGCGATGTGTCGGGCGAAGGTGTCCAGCAGGCACTGCTGAAGCTTCTGGAGGGCACCGTGGCCAATGTGCCGCCCCAGGGAGGTCGCAAGCACCCCTACCAGGACTGCATCCAGATCGACACCAGCCAGATCCTGTTCATCTGCGGCGGCGCCTTTGTGGGCCTCGAAGACGTGGTGCAGCGGCGCCTGGGCCGCAACGCCATCGGCTTCATTCCCGAGGGGGGCCGCAGCCGCGGCCGCAGCCACAAGGACCTGCAGAGCGCCCACGTGCTGCGCCACCTGGAGCCCGACGACCTGGTGAAGTACGGCCTGATTCCCGAATTCATCGGTCGCCTGCCGGTGAGTGCCGTGCTCGAACCGCTGGACACCCGCGCCCTGGAGGCGATCCTCACCGAGCCGCGCGATGCCCTGGTGAAGCAGTTCCAGACCCTGCTGAGCATGGACGACGTGCGCCTGGAGTTTGAACCCGGCGCCGTGGAGGCCATTGCCGCCGAGGCCCACCGCCGCAAGACCGGTGCCCGTGCCCTGCGCGGCATCGTCGAGGAGCTGATGCTCGATGTGATGTACGACCTCCCATCCGACAGCAGCACCAAGACCTTCACCATCACCCGCGACCTGGTGGAGGAGCGCACCCGCGCCAAGGTGCTGCCCCATCCCAGCGCCCTGGCGGAACTGGAGCAGCAGGAATCCGCCTGACCACCGCCGCCGCGGCGGACGGACGGCTTTCCACCCCGGAGCCGTCCTTGCCGCTCCGGGAGCAGCGGCGGGAATGTTGGCAGCATGTGCCGCACCCTGCACCATGGCCGCTGCCGATCACCTGGAGGTGCGCCGCCAGCACGGCCTGTTCAATCACCACGGCATCGACCTGGGCGACGGCACCGTGGCCCACTACCTGGAAGGGCGCGAGATTCTGCGCAGCCCCACGGCCGAGTTCAGCCGCGGTGAACCGGTGGTGGTGGTGCGCTACAGCGAACCCTGCTCCCCGGCGGGCGTCACGCTCCGGCGGGCCATGGGCCGCCTGGGGGAGCAGAACTACAACCTGCTGTTCAACAACTGCGAGCACTTCGCCCACTGGTGCAAGACGGGTCGCCACCGCAGCAGCCAGGTGGAGAACTGGCTGCACACCGGCAGCCTCGGGGCCCTCGCCTTTGGCCAGTTCATGCCGGCGGCGCTGCTCACCGGCGTGCGCCTGCTGCTGCGCAACGGCATCAACCTCGACAGCCAGCTGGCCCAGCGCAGCCTGGCTCAGCTCGATGGCCTGCGGCTGAAGCTGCAGGAGAAGCTGGAAACGGAGCTGGCCCGGGCCGAGGCCCGCTGGGGGGCTGGGAGCACCAGCCAGGGCAGCGACCCGTTCGCCAACCTGCGGCTTTCAGCCCAGCAACTTGCCGATCAGCTCAGCGCGGTGGAGGAGATGGAAACGAAACTGGAGCAGCTGCTGGAGCACGGCAAGGGCCAGTAGCCTCTTAAACCGGCGCAGCGACCCATCGGCCCAGCCGCAAGCTCAGCCATGCGTTCCGCCTACCAGCCACTCCACCACAAGTACCGGCCCCAGCGCTTCGACCAGTTGGTGGGCCAGGAGGCCATCAGCGCCACCCTGGTGAACGCCCTGCTGCAGAACAGGATCGCGCCGGCCTACCTGTTCAGCGGTCCCCGCGGCACCGGCAAGACCTCCAGTGCCCGCATCCTGGCCCGCTCGCTCAACTGCGTCGGCTCAGACGGCCCCACCCCCGAACCCTGCGGCGTCTGCGAGCTCTGCACCTCCATCGCCGCCGGCAATGCCCTCGATGTGATCGAGATCGACGCCGCCTCCAACACCGGCGTTGACAACATCCGCGAGCTGATCGAGCGCTCCCGCTTCGCGCCGGTGCAGGCCCGCTGGAAGGTGTACGTGGTGGACGAGTGCCACATGCTTTCGACCGCGGCCTTCAACGCCCTGCTGAAAACCCTGGAGGAGCCGCCACCGCGGGTGGTGTTCGTGCTGGCCACCACCGACCCCCAGCGGGTGTTGCCCACGATTCTCAGCCGCTGCCAGCGGTTTGAATTCCGCCGGATCCCCCTGGATTCGCTGGAGCGGCACCTGGGCTGGATCGCCGAGCAGGAACAGATCGGCATCACCCCTGAAGCCCTGCACGTGGTGGCCCAGCGGGCCCAGGGCGGACTGCGGGACGCGGAGAGCCTGCTCGACCAGCTCAGCCTGCTGCCGGCACCGATCGAGCCGCTGGCGGTGTGGGAGCTGGTGGGGGCCGTGCCCGAGCAGGAGCTGCTGCAGCTGGCGGACTCCCTGGCGGAACGGGAGCCCCTCGGCCTGATCGACGCCATCCGCGCCCTGCTGGAGCGGGGCCGGGAACCGGGCGCGGTGCTCCAGGGCCTGGCAGGGCTGCTGCGGGACCTGGTGCTGGCGGGGGTGGCTCCCGAGCGGCTGGAACTCACCAGCTTCTCGCCCCAGTTCCGCCCTCAGCTGCCGCCCCTGGCCCGCCGCATCGGCAAGGCCAGGCTGCTGCAGTGGCAGGCGCAGCTCAAGGGCAGCGAGCAACAGCTGCGCCAGAGCGTGCAACCCCGCCTGTGGCTCGAGGTGCTGCTGCTGGGACTGCTGGCGGAAACGGCAGCCCCGGCGACCCAGGCACCGCCCGCAGCAGCAACAGCACCAGCACCCGCACCAGCACCCGCCGTAGCAGAGCCCCCGGCAGCGCCCCCAACAGCGGCAGCGGCTCCCACGCCGGTTGCAGCCACGAACCTGGCGGAGCTGTGGCAGCAGATCCTGGCGGGGCTGGAGCTGCCCTCCACCCGCATGCTGCTCTCCCAGCAGGCCGTGCTGGCCCGCCTCGATCAGCAGCGGGCGGTGGTGCAGGTGGCCGGCAACTGGATGGCCATGGTGCAGGGTCGCCTGCCGCTGCTGGAAAAGGCGGTGCAGACCGCCCTCGGCAGCCCCCGCCAGGTGGTGCTGGAAAGCTCCGCAGGCCCCGCCCCCACCGGCGGCACGCTCCCCGCAGCGCCGCCTCAGGTGCCGCCAGCACCAGCAGCGCCGCCGGTCCCAACGGAACCGGTCGCACCGATCACAGCGGTCGCCGCGCCGACATCCATAGCGGCCGCCGCCACCAACACACCTGCCACCCGCGAACCCGCCGGCGATGAACCCGCCGCTGGCGAGCCCAGCGGGGAGGTGCTCACGACGCCCACGCTGACGCTGGCACCCCAACCGGAGCTGATCGATGAGAAGGCCCGGCGCCTGGCTGATTTCTTCAACGGCGAGGTGGTGCAGCTCGATGGACCCATTCCCGACGGGGAGTCGGGAGAGACGGCCGCATGAACGGAACTGGGATCGATCCAGTGCTCAGTTCTGATCAAGTGCTCTGTTCTCAGGAGGTCTGGGTGGTGAGATCAACCTCCTCAGGCTCGGCCTCCAGGCCATCCCCATCCCCCACATGCAAGGTCTTGGCCCAGACCAGACGCTTGGGCAGCAGGGCCATCCGGACCGTGGTGTAAGGGATCACCACAAACCAATGGCCCAGGTAGACGATGCCGAGGGCCAGGTTGAGGGGATGCATGGCCGGCAGGGAGGGGCCTTCACTGGGCCGCCGGCAGCCGGCCAGGATGGCCCCGCCGGACAGACCGAAGGCCACGATGGAGAGGGGCCAGATCGCCGGCGCGGTGCGGCTGATCGCAGCCCCGAGCAGGTCAGCCACAGCCATCACCGGCAGCACATACTGCAGCAGGAAGAAACAGCTGAGATCGAGCTTCTGGCCGGCGGAGAGGCCCGGGCCGGTGAGGCCGGGCCAGTAGTCGAAGAAACGCTGCAGGCCCCCCTCCGCCCAGCGCTGGCGCTGGCGCCACAGGGCCGGCAATGCCTTGACGGCCTCCTCCTGCACCGGCGGATTCCACAGGATGCCGACGGCTTCACCGCGCACCAGCAGGCGGAAGCTCAGGTCGAGATCGTCGGTGACGGTGGCCTCATTGAAGCCGTCACAGGCCAGCACCACGTCGCGGCGCAGCAGTTGCCCGTTGCCGCGCAGCTCCACCACGCCGCCCGAGCTCAGCCGGCCCTGCTGAATCACGGCATCGAGCGCCATTTCCATGGCCTGGGCACGGGTGAGCAGGTTCGCCTCGGCGTTCACCACCGCCTTGCGCAGCTGAACGGCGCCCCAGCCGCCCTGCTCGGCGTAGGGCACCAGCCGCTCGAGCACATCCGGCTGCAGCTCGGCGTCGGCATCGAGAACCATCAGCCAGCGGCCCTGGAGCTGCGGCAGCACGGTGTTCAGCGCGCCGGACTTGCCACCGCCCGCCTGGCGACTGCGGCGCACCACCTGGAGCTGGGGATGACGCTGCTGCAGCTGGGCCAGCAGCTCGGGGGTGCGATCCTCGCTGCCATCGTCCACAACCCAGAAGCGCAGCAGGCCGTCCGGGTAGCGCACCCGGGCCAGCCGCTCCACCAGGCGCCCGATCACCGCCTCCTCATCGCGGGCCGCCACCACCAGATCCACCGGGGGCCACTGCGGCAGATCCCCGCCGGCTTGGGCATCCTCAGACAACACAGGCGCCGTGCGCCCCAGGGGCAGAAACACACTGCGCAGGGCGTAGCTGCCCAGCAGCAGGGTGAGGGCAACGGCCGGGTAGAGGCGCTCGGCCGGTGGCAGCCAATGGGGCGCCATCCCCGCCGCCGTGCAGCAAAGCAGGAACAGGGCTGCCGGGATGCGGCGGGCTCCTGAGGCTGTGCCGCCGGCGCTCATGGCAGTCCCAAGGGTGACAGGACTCTAAAGGCCCCTCTCCGCAGAGCCGGCAGCCGGCCCGCCGAACCTCAGCCCCGGCAAGGGCGCCAGCGTCGTACCCGGGTAGTAGTGGTCGAGAATCCGCTCCACTGGCCATTCGCGTCGAGCCAGGTCCATGGCTCCTGCCTGGGACAGCCCGGCTCCGTGGCCGAAACCACCCCCGTCGAAGCGCCAGACACCGGGGCCCTCCGGCGTGACCGTGAACAGGGTGCTGGGCAGTTGGCGCAGGGTGCGGCGGATGGCATCGCGGCGCAACACCAGCTCGCCCTTGCTGCCTCGAACAGCCAGGGCCACGGCCCTGCCGCTGGCGCCCCGCTCCAGCACGACCAGCTGGCGCGGCTCCCCCACCTGGCTGGCTGCGGCTCCGAGGGCGCGACGCAGCTGGAGCCGATCCAGGCGACGCTGCCAGCGGTAGCGCGGGTGATCCGCGCCATAGCCCTGGCCGCCGACGCGGAGCAGGGAGCCCACGGCGTCCGCCGAGGCCAGCGGCACGGGGTGGGCAGCCGTGAAGGGCGGCGGCCCGTCGGCAAACGCCCGCAGATAAGGCAGGGGATCGCCCCCCCAGGCCTCCTCGAAGCCGGCCGCCATGCCGCCGTTGCTGGCGTGATACACCGCATGGATCGGCCGCTGCCGCCAACTGAGCACCCGGCCGGCTGTGGCCTCGATGGCACGGCGCACAGGGGCGCTGGCCTGACGGGGATCGCCATACACCTGGCACTGGGTGTCGGCGCAGAGGTGATAGCCATCTGCCGCGAAGCGATGCTGGTTGCTCACGGCCCAGGTGCGGGCCAGCACCGCCTGGGCCGCCAGGGCAGCGGCGGGAGCGCCGACGCCGATCTCGTGGGGCACCACGCCCAGCAGATAGCGCTCCAGGGGCACCTGCTCCACCAGGGTCCAGGTGCCGTAGGCATCAGCCTGCAACCGCAGCGGCCCGGCATACACCCCGCCCTGCCAGCGCAGGCCACTCGGCGCCCGCAACCGCAGCGGCCCCTCCAGGGGAAGCAGGCCCTGGGGGCCCTCAAGCTGAAGCCCAAGGCGCTGCCGGTGCTGCAGCGCAACAACGCGCCCCTGGTAGCCCGGTGGGGCCGCTGCTTCCGGCCCGGCCCAGACCTCCCAATCGGCTGGATGGGCGATCACGCCCTTCACCCCCTGGCGTCGCCAGGCGGTTGCCGCCAACTCCGCCGTCTCGAAACTGGGAAACGGCCCCAGCACCCGACGGCGGATGCTGAGCGGCTCAGCCAGCGCCTCGGCCCGCCAGCGCAGGCTGAAGCGGCTTGCGGTGAAGCGGCGCCCCTTGGCGTCCTCCAGCTCCATCGGCTCACCGGCACTCTCCAGCAGCAGCGGTGGGGCCTTCTCAACCCCCGCCAGGGAACCGGGACCCAGGCGAGGGGCCAGGGCCACCCACAGCACCGGCCTGTCCGCCTGCACCACAGGCGCCGGCGGCACGGGCCAACCCATGGGTGCCGCCGCGGAACGGCACCCCAGCAGCGGCCAGGCAGCGATCAGAACCGCGGTGGTGAGCCCGCGGGCCAGGGGCCAGCTGCGCTGGGGGAAAGCAAGGCTGGCACTGGCTTTCGGCAACCAGGGCAGGGGCATCATGGCGAACCCGGGCACAGACCTGACCCTAGGGGGAGTTGGCGGAAGGCACTCCCACGGCGTACCCTCATTGTTTGTGCCAGAGCGCGTAGACATGCCGAAGCTCAAGACCCGCAAAGCAGCCGCCAAGCGGTTCAAAGCCACCGGCAGCGGGAAGTTCATGCGCCGCCACGCTTTCCGCAACCACCTGCTCGACCACAAGAGCCCGAAGCGCAAGCGCCACCTCGGCACCATGGCCGTGGTTGACGAGCGCGACGCCGACAACGTGCGCGCGATGCTCCCCTACAGCTGATCGCCCGGCCTCACCGCAGTTTCAACCCTTTCTGAGAACCATTCATGGCCCGCGTTAAGAGGGGCAACGTCGCCCGCAAACGCCGCAACAAGATCCTGCGCCTGGCGCGCGGCTTCCGCGGCGGCAACGGCTCGCTGTTCCGCACTGCCAACCAGCGGGTGATGAAGGCCCTCTGCAATGCCTACCGCGACCGCCGCCGCCGCAAGCGCGACTTCCGCCGCCTCTGGATCGCCCGCATCAACGCCGCCGCTCGTCTGAATGGACTGAGCTACAGCCGTCTGATCGGCGGCCTCAAAAAGGCCGAAGTGCAACTCAACCGCAAGATGCTGGCCCAGCTCGCCGTGATCGACCCCGCCAGCTTCACCACCGTGGTGAGCACCGCCAAGGGTTGAGCACTGGCAAGGTAGGTCCATGGATCTCTCGCTTCCCCAGGCCTACCTGATCGGTCTGATTGTTCTGCTGGGCAGCGCCGCCGTGCTGGTGGGCCGCCAGATCCTGCGGGTCCGCAGCGATGAGGTGGCCTTGGCGCGGCTTGAGTCCCGCGGCAAGGATCAGCCCCAGAGCTCAGCGGACCTCTACGAACTGGCCTCCGTACAGCTGCGCAAGCGGCTTTACGGCCAGGCCGTTGAAAATCTCAAGCTGGCCGCCAAGCGCTCAGCCAACGAGCCGGCTGAGGCGCAGGCCCTGATTGAAAATGCCCTCGGCTTCGCCCTGGCTGCCCAGAGCAACTTCAACGCCGCCATCAAGCACTATCGGGCGGCCCTGAAGGCCAAGGCGGATTATCCGGTGGCCTTGAACAACCTGGCCTTCGCCCTGGAAAAGCAGCAGAAGCCCGACGAAGCCAAGGCCACCTACGAGAAGGTGCTTGAGCTGGACGCATCCAACCGCACGGCTCGCAAGCGGCTCAAGCGGCTGGAACGCACAGCCGCCTGAGCCAACCCAGATTCACCAGAACCGGCTCACCAGAGACCGCGAACCGCTGATCCACGGCTGGGGGCAGAGGCCACCACTGGATCCAGCACCAACTGCCCGCCCTGGTTGGTGAGTCGGGGTGCCGTCCAGCCGCTGAGGCTGAAGGCCTGCAACCCGAGGAATTGTCCGCCATCCTCCAGCTGCGCAGCCTGGTTCTGGCCAAGCAGCAGCAGATCCAGCTGATCCGACTTGGCATTGAGATTCCCCTGGACCGGAATCGTGACCGACCCGACGGTCATGGCTCCGCGCACATCGACCATCTGGCCCATGGCGATGGCCGAAGCCAGCTTCAACTGCACGGTGACCGGAGAGCCGCCCGCGAAGGGCTGATAGGTGCCACTCCAGTCGCGGGGCAGTTGCTGGGCCAGCTCTGCCGCCCGGGCCACCGGATCAAAGGTTTCCACGGCGGGCAGCTCCCCCAGGAACTGGGAGGCCGAAGCCGAGGAGGCAGGCCCCGCAGGCGGGGTGTAGGGCACGTAGCTCCCCACCGGCAGGGGATTGGCGGCCAGCAGCAACGGAATCACAACCAAATCAAGCGCTGGCGACAGGCTAGGGGCAGGCCGGCCCTCCAGCACGACCACGCGGTACGTTCGCTTCATGGCCTCCCGCAGCCCGAACGCCGCCGTGCCGAGCAACGCCCCCGCAACGAGCGCCCCCACCCGGAAGGATCCGCTTGTGATCGGCGGGCGCGCCTTCCACAGCCGCCTGATGACCGGCACCGGCAAGTACCCCAGCCTGACGGCGATGCAGGCCAGCTTGGAGAGCAGTGGCTGCGACATCGTGACCGTGGCGGTGCGACGGGTGCAGACCGCCGCGGCCGGCCACGAGGGGCTGATGGAAGCCATTGATTGGCAGCGGATCTGGATGCTGCCCAACACCGCAGGCTGCGCCACCGCCGAGGAGGCCATCCGGGTGGCCCGACTGGGCCGCGAGCTGGCCAAGCTGGCGGGCCAGGAGGACAACAGCTTCGTGAAGCTGGAGGTGATCCCCGACTCGCGGCACCTGCTGCCGGATCCGATCGGCACCCTGCAGGCGGCGGAACAGCTGGTGAAGGAGGGCTTCACGGTGCTGCCCTACATCAACGCCGACCCACTGCTGGCCAGGCACCTGGAGGAGGCGGGCTGCGCCACGGTGATGCCCCTGGGCTCCCCGATCGGCTCGGGCCAGGGCATCCGCAACGCCGCCAACATCGCCCTGATCATCGAGAACGCCACCGTGCCGGTGGTAGTGGACGCGGGGATCGGCGTGCCCAGCGAGGCTGCCCAGGCCATGGAAATGGGAGCCGATGCCCTGCTGATCAACAGCGCCATCGCCCTGGCAGGCGATCCAGCGGCCATGGCCCGGGCCATGGCCCAGGCCTGTGAGGCCGGCCGCACGGCCTTCCACGCCGGCCGTCTGCCGGTCCGCGTGGATGCCAGCCCCAGTTCCCCCACAACCGGGCGCATCGGCACGTAACGGTTCACCCCGGCGGCCCTGCAGATCGCGGCGAGCTCCTTAAGGTCGCCTCAACGACATTCCCGTGCCATGCAGGTCACCCAAGAGGATGGCGGTCGGCTGAACGCCTTCGCCAAAGAGCCCCGCATGCAGGTGATGGAAGCCGGCGAGAGCGGTGCTGGCAGCAGCCCTCTGCTGTTGATCGGCGGCGGCCTGCTGGTGCTGCTGCTCGTGGCGGTGGCGGCCTGGATCAGCTGAATCCCTGTAGTAGCTTGCGCTGACGGAGCGATTGCTCGTTCAGCAGGAGTCCAGGGGTGAAGGTTCTCGTTCTCGGCGGTGACGGCTTCTGCGGCTGGCCCTGTGCCGTGAACCTCGCCGATGGCGGCCATGAGGTTCTGATCGTCGACAACCTCAGCCGCCGCAAGATCGACATCGATCTGGAGGTGGAGTCGCTCACGCCGATCGCCAGCATGGGCGAACGCCTCCGGGCCTGGGAGCAGGTGGGTGGCAAGCCGATGCGGTTTGTCCACATGGACATCGCCAAGGAGTACGACCGGCTGCTGGAGCTGCTGCGCAGCGAACGGCCGGATTCAGTGGTCCACTTCGCGGAACAGCGGGCGGCTCCCTACTCGATGAAGAGCAGCGCCACCAAGCGCTACACCGTCGACAACAACGTCAACGGCACCCACAACCTGCTGGCGGCCATCGTTGAGAGTGGCCTCGATATCCACATCGTGCACCTGGGCACCATGGGGGTGTACGGCTACGGCTCCCACCGGGGCGCCACCATCCCTGAGGGCTACCTGAAGGTGGAGGTGCCCCAGCCCGATGGCTCGCGCTTCGAGGAGGAGATCCTGCACCCGGCCAGCCCTGGCAGCGTCTACCACATGACCAAGACGCTCGACCAGCTGCTGTTCGTCTACTACAACAAGAACGATCGGATCCGCATCACCGATCTCCACCAGGGGATCGTCTGGGGCACCAACACCGAGGCCACCGCACGGGACCCCCGCCTCACCAACCGCTTCGACTACGACGGGGACTACGGCACCGTGCTCAACCGCTTCCTGATGCAGGCGGCCATCGGCTATCCGCTCACGGTGCACGGCACCGGCGGCCAGACCCGGGCCTTCATCCACATCCGCGACTCGGTGAAGTGCGTGCAACTGGCCCTGGAAAATCCCCCCGCCAAGGGCGAGCGGGTGAAGATCTTCAACCAGATGACCGAGAGCCACCAGGTGGGTGAGCTGGCCCGGAAGGTGGCCGCCCTCACTGGCGCCGAGATCAACCACCTGCCCAATCCCCGCAACGAGGCAGTCGAAAACGACCTGATCGTGGACAACCGCTGCTTCATCGAGCTGGGCCTCAACCCCACCACCCTCGATGACGGCCTGCTGGCCGAGGTGGTGGATGTGGCCCGCCGCTGGGCCGACCGCTGCGACCGCAGCCGCATCCCCTGCGTCTCCGCCTGGACCAAGACCCAGGCTGAGGCCATCAAGGCCGCCTGAGCACGGCCCTCCCCCCTGCAGGCCCCCTTCCTTGAAGATCGCCCTCTTCACCGAGACCTTCCTGCCGAAGGTTGACGGCATCGTGACCCGGCTCACCAAAACGGTGCAGCACCTGGTGGCCGCCGGCGACGAGGTGATCATCTTCTGCCCCGAGGGTGCGCCCGACGCCTACATGGGTGCCCAGGTGGTGGGGGTCCCGGCCCTGCCCCTACCGCTCTACCCCGAGCTGAAGCTGGCCCTGCCGCGGCCGATGGTGTCGGAGGCGCTGGAGGCCTTCAATCCCGATCTCGTGCACGTGGTGAATCCGGCGGTGCTGGGGCTGGGGGGCATCTGGCTGGCCAAGAGCCGCGGCTATCCCCTGGTGGCCAGCTACCACACCCATTTGCCCAAATACCTGGAGCACTACGGCCTGGGCATGCTGGAGCCCGTGCTGTGGGAACTGCTCAAGGCCGCCCACAACCAGGCCCAGCTCAACCTCTGCACCTCCACGGCCATGGTGGCGGAACTCAGCGAGAAGGGGATCCAGCACACCGCCCTGTGGCAGCGGGGTGTGGACACGGAGCTGTTCCGGCCTGAACTCCACAGCCAAGCCATGCGCGAGCGGCTGCTGGGGGGCCGCAGCGACAGCGGCAAGCTGCTGCTCTACATCGGCCGCCTGTCGGCGGAGAAACAGATCGAGCGCATCCGGCCGGTGCTGGATGCCCTGCCAGAGGCACGGCTGGCCCTGGTGGGCGACGGCCCCTACCGCCAGCAACTGGAAACCCTCTTCGCCGGCAGCGCCGCCACCTTCGTGGGCTACCTGGCCGGCGAAGAACTGGCCAGCGCCTATGCCAGCGCCGACGCCTTCCTCTTCCCCAGCAGCACCGAGACCCTCGGGCTGGTGTTGCTGGAGGCCATGGCGGCCGGCTGCCCGGTGGTGGGGGCCAACCGCGGCGGCATCCCCGACATCGTGACCGATGGGCTGAATGGCTGCCTGTACGAACCCGATGGCCCCGATGGCGGCGCCGGCAGCCTCACCGCCGCCACCGAACGGCTGCTGGGGGATGGCGTCGAGCGGGAGCAGCTGCGCCGCAACGCCCGCGAGGAAGCCGAGCGCTGGGGCTGGGCCAGCGCCACCGAACAGCTGCGCACCTACTACCGACAGGTGCTCAGCGCGCGCCAGGCCCCTACCCTGCTGGGCTGACCCCCCGGAACCAGGTGGTCATCAGCGCCTTCACCATCGGCGCCGCCACGGTGCCGCCGTAGCCACCACTGTTTTCACCGAAGGCCACGATCACCAGGGTGGGCTTGCTGGCGGGGGCATAGCCACCGAACCAGGCATGGTCGGGCCGGGGCGGATCCTCACCGGTGCCGGTCTTGCCCGCCACCGGAGGCAGGCTGGGGTCGTTGAGAATGGTGGCCGTGCCGTTGGTGACCACCTGGCGCAAGCCATCGTGCAGCACCTGCAGCGTGGCGGGCTTGAGGCCGATCCAGCTGCGCTTGGTGGGGCGCTCCACCAGATGGGGAGTCACCAGCCAGCCGCCATTGGCCACCGCTGCGTACAGCCGGGCCATCTGAATCGGCGTCACCGTCACGGCCCCCTGGCCAATGGCGGAGGTGATCGTGTCCACCGGGGTCCAGGGCTCCCCCAGAACTTTGCGCTTCCAGGCGGGGTCACCCAGCAGGCCGGGAGTTTCCTCATCGCGCAGCTCCACACCGGTGAGCTGGCCGTAGCCAATGCGGCGGGCCGCCTTGAACAACTGGTGAGGCCCCACCTTCAGGCCCAGCTGGTAGTAGAAGCTGTTGCTGCTCACCGCCAGGGCCATCGGATAGCCAATGGAGCCGAAGGCGCCATGGTCGCCGTAGCACTGGCCGTAGTAGCAGAAGGAATGCATGGTGGGCAGGGTGCCTGCCGGCGGCAGGGCCCCGGTTTCGATGCCGGCGATGGTGGTCACCAACTTGAAGGTGCTCGCGGGGGGAAACCCCTGGAACGCCCGATTCAGCATCGGCGCCTCCGGCCGACTCAGATCAGCCCACTGGGCAGCCGTGGGACCCGTGGAGAAGATGTTGGGATCGAAATTGGGGCGGCTGGCCATGGCCCGGATGGCGCCGGTCTGGGGATCCATGGCGATGATCGCCCCCTTGTGCACCGTGTCGAGGGCGCGCTCGGCGGCCTTCTGCAGCTCAAGATCAAGGGTGAGCCGCAGATCCTTGCCGGCCTTGGCCTGCTTGTCCCCCAGCACGCGCTGCACCTGGCCCGCCGCATTCACCTCCAGCTGCTGGCCACCCCACTCGCCGCGGAGGTGGGATTCAAAGGCGCTCTCAATGCCGCTGCGGCCGATGCGATCCTGCACCCGGTAGCCCTTGGCCTCCAGCCTGTCGAATTCCTCTGCGGTGATGGCGCTCGTGTAGCCCAGCACATGGGAACCAAGGCTGCCGAAGGGATAGGAGCGCAGGTAATCCACATCCACCTCCGCCCCCTTCAGCCGCGGCGCCTGCTCGCGGAAGCGCAGCACCTGCTCGGGCCTGAGGGTGCTGGCCAACTCGATGCGATAGCCCTCACTGTTGCTACCGGCCCGGCGCCTCTGATCCAGCACCCCGGGGCTGATGGCGATCAGGCGACTGAGCTGATCCCGCAGGCCGGGCCAGTCGGCATCGCTCACCAGCCGAGGCTGGATGTAGAGGTTGTAGCTGAGCCGGCTGGACACCAGCACCTGGCCGTTGCGATCGAGGATGCGCCCCCGCATCGGATGACGGGGCACCAGCCGGATGCGGTTCTCGTCGGCGCGGGCGCGGTTTTCGCTGCCCTGCACCAGCTGCAGCCAGGCCAGCCGCAACCCCATGGCCCCGGCAAAGAACAGCACCACCGCCAGCAGGATCGCCGGCTGGTGCTGCATGCCGCAGTGGCGCTGGTGACTCGGTGCCAGACCCACCGGGCTCAGGCCCCCTCAGCCTGCTGAGCCGCAAGGCGTTGCTCGAGCAGGGTCAACCGCTCGGAGATGCGCGCCAGGGTGCCGAGCAACAGCGCCCGATCAACCTCGGCCCTGGCCGGATCGACGGCTGGATCAGCCACCAGGTCCGATGGGGCTGGCTCGGAGGGAATGTCCTGCACCTGCACCTTCATGACCGGATTGCCCAGGCCGGGCTGCAGGCGATCAAGCCCATCCCGCACCAGCCGGGCCGAGGCCTCCCCTTCCTGTTTCAACTGGGCCAGGGGATCGGCGCTGGCCGTGAAGGCGTCCACCAGATCCCTGGGACCGCCCCGCCGCACGCGCTCCGCCACCGCCATACCCACGGGCAGCACCTCCTGCATCAGAGCCAGACGCAGACTGTCCAGGGGATCAGCGGCCATCAGGAGCCGGTCGAACCGGAAACAACAGATGGCTCCAGTCTGCAGCCTGCCGGCTCAGGGCTGGCGCTCGATCCCGGGCTGAACGATCTGCTGGCGGCAGAACTGCTGGGCGCCCAGCCACCAACCCGCCGCCGCGGCCAGCACCAGCGCCGCGGAAACCGGCAGCAGCGCCTGACGGGTGACGGGCAGCAGCAACCACTCCCCCCAGTCGCGCAGGAAGCGCTCGCGATCAAAGCGGCGGCGCTCGCTCTCCAGCTGCTGCTGGCGGCGCTTCAGGGCCTTGGC
>Ga0214917_10000578_pt1 | contig 47712 bp, 49 predicted proteins | sample LL_1208_BB_MetaG_FD_177983 | JGI IMG/M metagenome (GOLD analysis project Ga0214917, IMG submission 177983) | Freshwater microbial communities from Lake Lanier, Atlanta, Georgia, United States - LL_1208_BB | ecosystem: Environmental > Aquatic > Freshwater > Lake | place: USA: Georgia | collected... | reverse complement strand
GACGACAAAGTCGCTCAGAGGACACTGCCCCATCAGGGCCGGAACCACGGACTCGTGGATGACGTTCGCGACCTCACTCCTCCCCATGCCCTGCATGATGGATCTGACGACCGTCTCATAAACCCTCCGCACAAACGCACAGTTGTCCCTCCTCGCCAGCAGCACACCCCTGATCGTCAGCGACCGATCGATGCTCCCATCCGGCGATGAGCACGTCAATGCCATGTACCGCTTCTTGGTCAGGATCAGGAACTGCTTGAAGACCTTCTCCTCAAACACCAGGCGCATCGGCGACGGGAACAGGCTCACCAGCCTCTCCTCCACACGGAGGGCGTGCTCCCATATCTGCGCCGCCGTGCTCATCCCCGGGAAGTGCACATAAATGCTGTCCGTGTTGTGCACAACCAGGTCCCCCACCCCCGCCGCAAAATGATGATTGTCCGTCGTCAGGTCGTACACATACCCGTCCGTGTGCCCCAGTGGGACCACCCTATACTCGTTATCCACCGGAGGATGCTTCATCGGTATGACCCTGATGACATCGCCCGACACCTCGATCCCGTAATTCATGCCGGCCGCCTCCATCGCCCTCGTAATCTTTGCGCATTTAACCTGATCCGTCGCCACCACAGGATGAGCCACAATCGTGGCATGACCCTGACCGCATCGCCTGTGCATCAGCCGAACACCCTTGGCGACCATCTCCGCCGCGGTTATCGACCGGCCGTCCGCATCCACCAGCGAATGATCCTCCGTTATGTCGACGACGCATGTCGGCCCGATGACCCGAAGCATCTTCTTGCCGGCCGGGAGACGGTGGCGGATGATCCTCCGCACCGCCGTCCACCCATCCTCGGTCCACGCCTCCACCCCGACGAGCTCGGCGTGCTCCTTGCCTCCCCCCCCCGACTGCCATAATCTTCCGTCAGAGACGAGATCATCGATACGCACGACCATGAACTCGCCATGGACACGGACGGTTATGGGGGTGTGCCCGGCAACACTGTCCCCGTAAACGAGCTTCGCGCCGTACACCCTCTTGACAAACTCGGCCGCCTTTTCAATGTTCTGCCTTCCCATCGCCGTCGTGCACATCGCCCCCACCATGAACGGCAGGTACCCCTTCGACACCCCCATCGCGCCGTACATGCTGTTCGCCGACACCTTGTACGCCAGCTGGCGCTTGTCCAGCACCTGGCGGAGCGGATCGTCCTTGCGCAGCTTCTTGATGACCGACCGGGTCTCCTTGCGCTGATCCAGCAGCGTCTCCAGGATGCTCGGGAGCACGCCCTTGGGCGACTTGAGGAAGCAGAAGGAGCGCATGCCGCACTGCGTATCGGACGGCCTCGTAGACGCCGTGTAGTGTGTGGCGTCGTGCTCACACCCGATGTGCTCCTCCCACTCGATCCGATGGATGGACTCGGGATCGTAGTCCTTGATGCGCGCGGGCGGCACATACGTGCTGTAGTCGATGTTGTAGGCGATGATGGTGGTGGGATACAGCGACGCAAAGTCGAACGATACCACCCACGCATACATGCCCGGGTCCGGGGGGAAGACGGTCGCGCCCGTGTACCCGTGAGACGACAGCGCCTGTGTCGGCGAATTGATGATGCACCGGATCTCCTGGCATTTGCGATAGATCTGCGAAAACACCTTGATCTGCTGGCCCTTGATGTAGAGCGCCCAGATGGAGACCTGGCACACGCCGGCCATCTCGCACAGCCCGATCCACGAGTCCAGGTGATTCCACAGCCGGAGCACCAGGTCCACGTCCTGGACACAGTACCTCCCCGCGCTCACGAGTTCTCGCATATCCACCGGATTATCGCACAGGCAGCAGCTGCGGTAGGCCCTGAACAGGTCCTGCGCCGACATCGGGTCCTTGGTATCCCCGATAAAGTGCGATGACACCGTCTTGAGCTTGTAGTTCGAGAGCTTGAAGTCCCTTCGGATGAGGGGGAGCAGGTCGACGCCGATGACACCGGGTGTCATCAGTATGACAAAGTGCTGATCCCGGTAGGCCGAGCTCGACCACGACACCTCCTCCACCGTCGCGGGCTCGCCCATCGCCCCCAGCCGCAGAAAATCCGTGAGCACACCGTTCGCCTCCGCCCTCGCCACCATGTACGGGATGTCGAACCCAAAGATGTTATAACCGATGACAACGTTCGGCCTGGCGTCCCTCCACGCGGCCGCAAACCGCAGCAACAGATCCTCCTCATCCCGGCACACGACGAGCTCCGCCTCACAGTCCCACTGCGATCGAAGCATGCCCGGTGATGGGCATATCGTCATGAGCGTCTTGCTGATGCCTCCCTGCTGCGACTGGACGACGATGCCCACCTGGAAGATCGCGTCCTCGCTCACCTTGGCGCAAGGCATCCTCGACGGATCCGACGAGAACACCTCGATATCGAACGACAGGATGGTAGGCGACGGCACCCCCTCCCTCCCCGATCGCCGCACCCGCTTCAGATCGATGCGCACGATCCGATCGCCGTCCGCCCTCGTCATCTCATTGCCTCCCTCGATGCTCACCCACCCGACCGTGGGCAGACCGTGTGTCGTTGTCATCTGGAGCGTCGGCGCAACGTCCGCCTCGTGCACACGGACGGTGTAGCGGCAGGAGCGCACGCTGATGACGGAGTTATTGAGCTTCCACCTGCACTTCTTCCGGACGTGCAGGTTCGGGAAGCTGATCCTGAGGACCCACACGCTGCCATCGATGTGGCCCTCATAAAGCATCATTCGCTTCTGGAATGAGAAGGACTCGGCGATGCTCAGCGGCCAGCAGAAGCCGCACCCACCGCCACGGGGGCAGTCCCTGTGGTAGCCCATCTTGGCGATCATGGCGCTGATGACCGACGACGCGTTTGTGTCCACCCAACCGCGATCGACGGGAGGCAGCGATGCGTACATGAACGGTCTGAACCCGGTAATGTCGAGGCGTGTGATCGATCCCGACGATCGGGAGTCGATGCAGAAGGCCCGCATGATCATGGGGTCGTTGAATCGGCTGTAATCTGAGGGGTCTATGGGTGGATCGACCGCGCACCAGTCATAGACATAGAGGTCCTCCATTTCTTTCCGTGATGGGAGTCATAAGACTGCTTCATTTTTTTTTGGGGATTCGGATGGGAGTATTATCCAAAGGAATGGATCCAAACTGACATACTTCTTGTCCAAAAAATTGTTATTTCATGGTAAAGAATGTGTCATATCTCGGTTGATTTTTCGGCATATGCGGACTCGTATCATTTTGACCAGTCCGATCTCCAGTGCTGCGCGGAATCCGCATTGTGTGCGGGGCTGGTCATGCTGATGCGCATGAACGGCGTAGAGGTATTTCTCCCATCGAGGCTCTTCATGTACTACACGACGCGGCAACTCCAGCATACCGAGCACACAGATTGGGGATCATACCTGCCATCACTGATGGCGAGTGTGGATTTGTACGGTATCTGCCCAGAAGATCTATGGCCGTTCGCGCGGGAACGCGTCCTGACGAAACCCGACCAGATCTGTTATGAAACCGCCAAGAAGTGCCGGCTGAAGGTTGATTTCAGGGATATTCAGACCACCACCGACGCCGTCAATCATGCTCTGGTGAGTCGTCGTCTCGTCCTGTGCATCATCCGATCCGATACACATCACATGATACTCCTTACCGGGATCGACTTCAGGAACCAGCATCTTTTGTATATCGACCCCGAAGTTGGGTGCTCCCAGACCATGCCCTTTGCAGTCTTTGAGGATGTCGCAGTATGCACCTGCTCCATCTCCATCCGTCTCTTGTTTCACGAGACACCGGAGAGAGCCATCGTGTCAGACGCGGCCGATGTGATCGATTCGGGGCGATGCTTTGACGCGGTGTTTTATGACAGGGATATATTCGGACGCCGGTCCGGGACGAGCTCTGTGCTCTGGGTGGATCCCAGGGATTCGACCGATGATCCCCGAGATATCACCTCCCTCATGGATCTCCTGAGATTGGCCGATCGGCCGACGGGCATACTCAGGCTCTGCAGCACCGAAGTCATCGCACACGAGGACGATCGCGTCCTTCTTCAGGTATCCTCGAGCACGAGCGGAGACAGTGTCCTCGTCCACCTGTCTGAGGTTCAGAATGAGTGTCCTACGTGAAGCAGAACGTGAAACATACTTTTTTTTTTCGGGCCTGTAGATAGATATAACCCACCCACACAAAAATGTCCTTGAATAGCACTACAGCCAATCGTCTCATTACGAACATCAATCTCCTGAAGCTCACGTTATATTTTGAGATTATTGATGGGATAATGTACACCATTTTTCAGAATTTTCAGGAGTTTCAGAAGTACATCATCTTCACGACGCCCCATGTTGGGACATACGAAGATGCGATCCTGGTGCCCCCCACCGTCATTTCTTGGTACTCGGTGAATTACAATAGCAGCGGAACACTCATCCTCACATCGATCGATCCGAATGTCGTCTTGGCACCCTTTACGGTGATACGATCCATTGTGCAGATGAGCTGGCGGAGTCGGTTGTATGACTTTACCTTTCAGATCCCCAATGTGAGCCAGTACGTCCAGATCAAGGAATCCATCCTGAATCTGTTCTGCTTCCCCAGCCCCAATGCATATGTGCTCTTTGGCAGCATCGTCATTATCCCGGTCTATGTGGATTCGTTCTTCACACCGTTGTTTATCGGCATTCTCGATTCGGAAACGGCGACCGTCAAGTCGCTCATGACCTGGGATTGGGGCAACGGGACGCTGGTCGGCCTGATCCAGAGTCAGATTGTGTATTACTGGAACAACCGCAGGTTCGCCGTTGTGAACCAGTATCCCAACCTGTACGATTATCTCGATTATACCGTTACACCGGGTCAGGATTTTATAACAGGAGGCAAGAATTCGTATCTGGTGGAAAAGAGGACGACAGAGATCCTGGTTAGAGGCACATACGCGACGAATCTGTCCAAGCAGGCGGATATATTGGTTGGCGACCTCATACGATACAAGCAGCTGAATGAATTCGTGGTTGTCCCTCAGCTGCCGTATGCGCAGTACTTTATCCTATCTTTTTCCAATTACACCCGCAGAACATCATTCCCCTGCATCGCGACCCTTGGCTACAGCAACTTCCGCAACACCGACTACCCGCTCCTCACCTTCCCGGCGATTGTGGACTTTGTCGAGGAAAAGGACGATACTTTCACAGAGGCGGGACAGTTTGGCGCAAAACTCTACTTCAAGTATGATGACAACACACAGATACTCACCGTGTACTATCCCACCTTTGACGAGTACATGGCCGAACAGACCGGTGATGTCGTCTTATCGGATCTCCGACCCTACTCCCTCAACGATGAGACCACCTTCAATGATCGCACAAACGAACTGTCTCCCCAGATGCTCGATGATCGGTACGAACTGGCCGGTGTCTCTCCCATGCAGCGACACCCATACTTCTCAAATGACGAGCCGACTGTCGGTGCGAGGAGCAGAGGCTTATCCGCCCTGACCTCAGTCGCAAGGAAGATCAGGGTTGAAACCATCTACAGCTTATTGACAAGACGGCTTAAGGACATGATATTTCGTTAAATCATTTTGGTGATTGCTTTAAAGCGGTTTCAACCCTGAGGCAGATACAAAAGCCATTTGTCGACACGGCGCGTTCAGTTGCAGACGTTATACCACCTAACCTGGCACCACCAATACCACCAACGATCGTCGGCAGAGGCAGCAAAGGATCAGATGAATACAAGAATATCCGAAAATAATTACACCCCATACCTCTATGGGTCAATTTGGATGAACCCCCACGGTTGAAACCAACTTTAGGCCGGCTTAAGAATACGATGTTGTTCTTAAGCCGTATTAAAGTTTGTTTCAACCCTGCACTCCCTTCTCCTTATCTGAGTCATTAAAACCACCTTAACAATCAGATGAATTGTTAAGTGTTTGGGGTTTGCTATACTCGTTCTTCTTCCGACCCGAATGTCGAGGCATTATTTTTTTTAATTTCACCCAAGAAAGAGACATATCATGGCGATGGCACAATGGATGCAGACGCTCCAGGAATTAAAGGCGTTTCTCGGCAAAACAGGACGCCCAAAGCGCAAATCCTCCGACTTTACGACATCATGCGATCGATGCAATGATGCGAAATATCAGGGATGCAATCTCAACATTAGGAATCCGTGTGCAAGATGTGAGACTGATGGTATCAGATGCACCTACCTTCGGTCCAGGGCACCACCTACTACCACCGGTGGGAGCAGCATGACAACGCCAAGGACGACCAGGGCACGCACAAGCAGCGGCGGCGGCAACAGATCACACAGCCAGCCCACCATACCACCCAAGCACCAGAAGAAGCGACCTAAGTCGAGATAATCCAAACCCTGCACGGGTCAACTTTGGATTTCCTCGGGTCTTTCTCGAATCTCCTCTCATTATCTGAGTCTTTAAACCTGTATTAAACCCACCTTAAGGATAAGATAGATAAATATATCCTTAAGTGTCATCAAAGTCGAGTTGGGTTTAACCCGCACAGGGTCTGAGATAATCATCAGAACCAAATGGATGAATTCCGAATTTATTTTGAATATGCTCCTTACTCTCAATGTCCGAAGGACCCGTCATCACCGGGGGGGTCAGATCGAACATGCGCTTCTTGAAGGGGTCGGGCGTCTGCCAGTCGGGCTCCAGGTAGCCCTTGACATCGACCGAGTTGGGATTCCACGCCCACATGCACTGCCCGGAGAACGGTCGCGATGAGAGGTAGGAAACAAACGCCTCCATCCACGTCCTGTCCGGTCGGAAGTCCTGGTCGCCGCCCCATTCGGTTATGCAGATAGTGTATGACATGTCGGCCAGATGCCCAAACATCCTGTCCCACCTCCCAAACATGTACTCGGTGTCATTCACCCTGTCCTCCGGCAGCTTGGTCAGCTTGGGGCCGTAGGCATGAGGAGCGAGCACCACGCTCGTCGGGATGCGTGAGCCCGCGACCCTCCGCATGTCCTCGCCCCATGCGATGCCCCCGACAAAAACGAGCTTCCATTGTGGGATCTGGAGCGCTCCGAGCGCTCTGACGACGAACGCGTCCCAGTCCGTCCGGTCGTCCCCGGTGCCGATCGTCGCGATCCCGTGCGGCTCATTGTACAGATCGATGCCCAGCAGGGCCGGGTGCGACCCGAACATGCCGAGGATGGTGTTCCACCCGCTCAGCATGTCCTCTTCTGAAAAATCCCGAGAATACCACAACGGGCTCGTTTTTAAGAAGTATAGCCGGTGCATGTCGATAATCACGCCGATCCCGAGTGAGGAGCACGCGTCCATGATGATGCGGAGCACATTGTAGGACGTAGGATCGGATCCGCAGTCGTCGCATCCCCTGATGAGATCCGGGTCGATCGGGGTGTCATAGTCGCCTCGTATGATGCCCTGCAGAGCGATGGGGATGCGCACCGTGTTGACCCCCTCACCGACCATCTGCTCCAGGTGCGACCTCACCCCGCGCACCCACAGGCCCTCCACGACCCTGTTCGGGAGCTCGGTGCCGTACCAGTTCATCCCCCTGACCATGAAGGGCCCTCCGCTGTCATCGTAAATGGTGTTGCCGATATTCGACCATCCCATGACGACGACGGGCATTATTATCATCATCATCATCATCATCTTCTTTCTCCCCTTCTGCCGCTATGCTTAATCTGATAATCGGAAGAAAAACTGATCAGGGCCTGAAGCCAACTTTAATGCGACTTAAGAACAACATCACCTCCTTAAGCCGGGTTGAAGTTGGTTTCAACACTTCTTTTTACCGTAATCGCATATGCGGAATGCAAAAGTCCCTCTGCCTGTTGCACAGGAAGCTGAATATTGTTCTTAAGCCGCTATGCTTAATCTGGTGGAAGAAAAACTGATATACACTCCTTTTTTACCGTAATCGCAAAAGCAGGAATATGCAAAAGTCGCTCTTCCTGGAGGCGTTGGGTATTGTGCACTCGCACGTCTTATACTGGGAGCACAAGGCCTTCAGGGAGGCCCTGGTCAGGAAGCTGAATGCTCTTATCATCAAGAGGATCCGGTGCATCGGGTTTATCGATCTTTACCAGAACTATCTGAGGTATTACGGGTTCATCTCCCCTACCAGACTGAATATCCGACACCACGAGTTCTACTACAAGCATTGTGGACTGTGCAGGAAGCACATCCAGGTCATCTGCCATGAGGACCGCATGGTCTACTTCATGTGCATGTCGTGCTCCCACAAAAAATATACCGTCTTTGAAGTTTGTTGACCACCATCCCGACCTGACTCAAATTACTTATGAATTAATCTAATTCTTAAGATGGAGACTTGCAGACTGATTTAGAGATAAGGAGAGGTAACCCGAAGTGTTTAACGAACCCTGCACGGGTTAAACCCGGATCAAACCCAACTCGACTTTGATGACACTTAAGGATTCATCTAATCCTTAAGGTGGGTTTGAAGACAGGTTTAAGGAGTCAGATAAGGAGAGGAGATCCTATAAAACCCGATCAAATCGAAAGTTAACCCACATAGGGTTTGGTGTTTAACCAGCGCAGGGTTTAACGGGTAGCTGTCATGGATCTTATCTCTTATGTTCATCCATCCCTACATGGTTGTGTCGTCATGGTCATTTACAAGAAAAACCACAGCATGATGAGAGGCATCAGCAGGGCAGATATTTTTGATTTCAGGGTGGCCATGTCGCTTTGATGCCTCTTCTTATCACGCCGTGAGTCGGAGACGAATAGCCACTGCGCATTCTTTATTGCTGCGATTTCCTTGTTGATACCCCTCATACTAAGGTCTTCAGATTTTAAGGCATCGATAGATTGTGGGTTAGAAATGATTACAAAGAATATATTGGCTGCATTCCTCGGTTGGACAATGTAATCTGGTGAAAAACCTGGTCGGCGTCCTGGGCTATGCGTTCTGAAGACGAACTCGGTATCGAACTCGTGTTGATCGTTGGGGAGGCCATTATTTTGTTTTGAGAGTGTTATAAGGAATTATGTATCTCCACCCCTCCACAGGAATCTGAATAATTGTTTGATAATTTTGGCTTGTTCGGTAAAATCGTCATTGAATTCAGGGTGCTGTTTCATAAAATCATCATAATTGTAAAATTTGTTTTGGTCATACTGTTGATGTCTTATGCCAATATAATAGATTGAAAACAAGACCCTCATGTCTTTATTTTTTTCATTTCAAAAAATATTTGTTTTGTGGGAATAAAAAATGGATGTCGTCAGGGATTCTATTTCTAACTTTTTTGTGGTCGTCTCACAATTGTTCGGCCTTATTCCCTATGAGCTTTACGTTATACCCGGCATGTTCATCGCCATGATCACCATGCTCGCCTACGACACCTTTGACCCGGTCCAGCTCCATCTCCTGCCCCACTGGTTCGCCTACAGCATGGGGCAGTACATCAAGACGCATGTCAAGCAGAAGCGCCCGGGGTGTGAGCTGGATAACGATGGATCAGTAGCTGCCACCAAAAAACTCGAGGAAAAGCTGAAAAAGAAGTTAGATGAATCAAGCACCAGAACAATAAACAGGCCCGACAAGAGTGGTCAGGTGTTTAATACCATGGTGCAGAATGTTCGACGGTTGTTTGGGAAGGGGCAGATATTGGGGACAAACGAATCAGAGGATCAATCGACTTTTGAAAAATTTTTTGAAGAGAATTCAAAATTTGTTCAGAAGTATAGGAAGAAGCAGGGTTCCAAGATCAGCGAGAATCATTGTGAGGGCAAGACGGCGGTCCAGAGCTTCCCTTCCGGGCATACACTGATCGCCTTTGCGCTGGCCACATCGCTCATCATGTTCCTGCTGGATCCGCTGGTCCAGGAGAAGGAAAAGACCTTCATGTGGATCCCCTTCTACAAGAAGGAGGTGCGCATCGCCACCATCTCCTTGGCCGTGTTTGTCGCAGGCATGACATCCCTTCACAGGGTGCTGCACGACTACCACTCCTGGGTTGATGTGGTCGCAGGAGCAATCATCGGGTCATCCATCGGGTTCATCTCGTATCATATCTGCAACCGTGTCAGGGGTCTGTGCCAGACCTATGCATCAAAAATGCCCACCATCGGCAGGACCGAGAGGATCATCTACCAGATCATCAAGTACATTGGCATCGCACTCTGCAGTGTCGGACTCGTCGTCTCCCTCCTGTACGACATGCCCAAGGCCGGCGACCTCCTCCACTGAGATGATGACACCTATCTCATTCTTATGCTTCACTCCAAAGAATCGGATGGGGAGGAAATCCTGTGCGGGTTCGGTGGACTTCCAGTTAACCCGGGTATGAGTTTTTATCTAAGCATTTAAGGAGGATGTTTCAAGCGATAACGGTCCTGATGCGGGTGTTGATGATAACGATCGATCAGGATCGGTTCAGTGCGACGCACAAGCATATTTCGGAGATGACAAAGGGTCTGTCGATTCACAGGATGAGGGGAGTTATGGGTTCGGCAATGACGTCGAAGCAGTGTGCCGATGCGTGCGGGTCGAGCATTGTCCGGCCGTGGCTCACGCCGTCCATCCTCGGCTGCGGATCGAGTCATCTGAGGGCCCTGCGGTATTTTCTGGATTATCTGCCCGATGAGGATCACATCATGATCATGGAGGACGATGCCAGGCTCGCGGAGCGGTTCGATCATGCCGACATGCTTGTGGAGGAGATGAGGAGCAGGAAGGTGGATATCCTGAACCTCGGTGGGCTCAGCGCCCGATCCTCGCATCAGATGGTCTGTCAGAATACCGAGGAGCTGGGGCAGATCGTGCCGGTGTGGCTGTGGTTATGCACGACCGGCTACATCATCAGCAGGCGCGGTGCCCGGGCCATACTGCATCACCTGGATCGTGGGGGGATCCTGTTCCACATCGATATCATGTATCACATGCTGATCCGGAAGGGCCTCGTCCGAGCGGGCGTCGTCCGTGATCCGATCGTATTCCAGCACGAGGATACGCACATGACGAGCACAAACGCGTCCATCACGGGTTCGTGGTCGGATCAGGCGTGCAGGCTGGTGAGCCCCGATCTCCAGTTCGCGGTCAGCATGGCGCTGATGCGCATACCGCGCACGGGCATAACCGTCAGGGTCTCGATGATGATCGATCTCATTGTCGCCATCATGATACCGCCGCGAGCGGCCGTGTTCTACATCGCGCTCCTCCTCATGGGGAGGAACATCCGATGGTCCCTATTCATGGTGTTTGTGTTGGGGACCATAATTGTGTATGGAGATCAGGCAAGGCGCTTTTGGGTCCTTATAATCGGAATGATGATAGGCATCCTCATCATGATCCTCTTCCTGGCATCCCGTGTCGTCGGATCATCGATGCTATTCCCAATCAAATGATTCCGACACGACATCATTCCAGACATGCTCCATCAGATGGAAGGGGGGTATGACACAGGGTTGACACCATCTGCAGATTATTGATGAGACGGCTTAAAGACGTGATATGTCTTGAAACCATTTCGGTCATTGCTTTAAAGCCTGCACTTAAGGATATTTATGTATGATATCCTTAAGGTGGATTGTATGAAAGAGTCAGATAAGGCCCTGTATGGATTTCATTCATCGGAATTTATTTCTTCAATCACTCTTTTTGATCCTCTTAACTCATTCATAACTGGATATTTAAGGAGATAATAGGTGAGTGGAATTGGATTTAATTCAGAAGTAATTCAGGTTAATCCATACAGGGCTTGGGTTAACCCGTGCGGGTGAAACCCAAATTCAACTCGACTCTGATGACATTTAATGATATTTTATCATCCATAAGGTGGGTTTGAAGCCAGGTTTAAGGAGCAGGGTTGGAACCGCTTTAAAGCAATGACCGAAATGATTTAAAGACATGATATGTCTTTAAGCCGTCTTATAAATAAATTGTAGATGGTTTCAACCCTGTTAAGGAGTCATAGGGGGAGATATGTTTAAACCCGTGCGAGGGGTTCCTGATCACACCACTTGTTATTTTGGTGGAGCGGATGGTTCTACCAGTTGGGGTGCAACTGTCGGCTTGGTTTGTTCCTTGTACAGCCTGAAGGATAGCAGTCCAAGACCCAGGAAGGATGAGACGATGGTGCCTATGTAGAATCCCCTGAAGACCCTGAGGGTGCTCATCTTCTTGGTTATCATCTCTCGTTGGGATTGGAGCTTGCTCAGGTTCTGGGCTCTTGTCGTCTTGGTGGTCTGACTGGGCATGTAGATGAATGTCTTGTTCTGGGTCGTGAGCTTGTCGGTAAAGGCCGGGTTGGTGCGGAAGGGCACGACATCCTCGTTCGTGAGGGCGGTCATGTCGATGGTTGTGATCAGCCTCCAGTCGCCGTTGCTGGTGTCGAACGTTGTTGATCCCTGCTTCTGGACCCACTGGTAGACGTTCATCCCGCTGAGTATATTATTGGATGGGACGGATGCATCGATGTAGTAGAACGGGCCGGAGGAGATGGGGCCGGATACGATGAGGGTCGCGGGAGTATCATCGGGAGAAATGGGATCGGTCCTCACAATGACCGAGGTCGGGTTGGTGGTGCCGGACCATATCGAGTCCTTGACGAGGACCCAGGCCGTGTCGGCCTTGTTGCGTCTGAAGAGCTTGCCGTTGGTGGTGAATACAAACTGGTTCGAGCCGGTCGGCACGGTCGACAAACTGGACTCGGCGACCGTGGATCGGACATTACAGTACAGGGGGGTCGTTATCATGCTGGCACATGTCTGGAGCGCGACCCGACACAGCTCGGGGGTCCGCAGTTCCTTGTATGCGGTGCAGTGCGGCTCATTGTTCTTGTAGATGATATCCATCGCGGCCACATCACTTCCGGACTTGGCGAACCACTCCGTCATCGAATCGACGTTTGTGAAGCTGGGCGTCTTGTCGTAGAGGGCGTAATAGCACCCATCGCTGCCCCCACTGAGGCCGCTCTGCGGTCGGGCGGTCGACGTCGGGCGAGCCGTCGATCTTGTGCACGGCAGATTCATGATGCCGGGGGATCCCCATACGGTGATGATCTCATCGGGGCTCTTGAAGGGGGCCTCATTGAGGTCTTGGATCTGTTTGTCGATATCGGCGAGCGCCTTGTCTGCTTCGGTCAATGAGGGCGGAATCGTCGATACCAGATAACTGCACAGGCAGATAACAATGATCAGTGATGCGATTCCGGCAATCATCTTGGTGCTGCCATCCAGCCTGAGCTTTGAGACGATGATGCCGGATAGAATGAGGCCTCCGGCGATCAGGAGGAAGGGGAGCAGCAGCAGCATCCATGCTCCGAAATCGAGACCCTTGACCTTGGACTCGGCCGTCTGATCGATGACCGTCTTGACGGTCTGCTCGGACACCAGCTTGTTGAGGGCACTCGCCATGCAGTCCTGGAAGCTCGAGACGTCCTGCCCTATCGTAATGTCTCTTATATTGACGTTGCCACTGGTATTGCTGACATCGATGGCAAAGAGGGCGGATGCGGATGTGGAGCATGTTGTGGAGATGTCCTGGTTGATGGCTATGGCCGAGTTGGAGTATGCCTCGACGGTATTCTTGGCGTCTGTGGATCCGAGGGGGAGGCCCGATAGGAAGGCCAGGCTTTTTTGGGCGAGTTCGTTGGAGATCTGTTGGACGATGGACGAGTCGTTCATGGCCTGGAAGACCGCCTTGGCCTTGGCTTGGACCTTCTGATTGCTGCTGACCCCGCTGATGTTGACGTCGCCCTTTGTGTTGGATACGGCGATGATGGCTGATGCGGTCGAGTTGACCATGCTGTTCTGTGATGTGGTCTGACTCGCTTTGATGTAGGTCTCGGACACCATTTTTGCATAATTCGTTGATTCTGCCTGACCCATTGTGTTTTTTTGATGAATGCATAATTTTTTTTTAAAGACGACATTGCAATCAATGAAAGATGGATGTGTCTGATAATCCGTGGGAGCCATCGCGTGATGTCTTTGCGGCCTGTCTGTCGAATGACTGGACGGTGCTCGTCAGCAGGGCCGTGGATCCCTGTGGGTATCACACGATGAATATACTGGGGGATCTCTCGGGGGTCCATGATCTGACCGGTCTGCTGGTGGATGTCCTTCTCCCCGCCATGCTATCCAAGACGAACGGGTGTGAGAGCGGGCAGGTGCTCCTGATGAGCCTGGCGAACAAGGCGACCGAGCTGAGGCGTCTGGTGGACATCATGTTTGCCGAGGTCATTAATGAATTAGAGGACAGCGGGCTCATCAGCCAGGCGACCGTCTGCCGCAAATGGGATTGGTGGCCGTTCGTCAGCAGGTGCCATGACGGCAAGAACGGTGATCCCGTCGCGTCCCTGTCATCCCTGGCCATGACGCACAACACCGCCGTCGTCAGCCCGATCGTGTTTGTGCTGAGGTGCCTGATCCACACCATCATCGAGGACGATATTCAGAGCAGGATATCGCCGTGGTTCGAGAGCCACAAGGCCTACTGGAAGCTGCTGACCGAGTGGCTCGAGGCCTTTTATGAGATCCTGGGCGCGTGGCAGCAGAGCCATGATAAGAAGGGGGTGTGGAATCAGCCGCACGGCAAGCTGTTCCGGGCCATCAGGCCGTTCTCGACGCATGTGCCGTGCATGAGCCTCGTGCTGATGAGGAACGGCACCATGGACAAGTCGGGCATACTGAGGATCGTGCTCTACCACACCATCATGTTCACGAGGATCCTCAGGGCGTGGAACCGTCAGCTGATCGGGTGGGGGGGTATTTCCGCCCGCGCGGATGATCTCGAGGCATCGACGGACAACTTCATCAGGGTGCTGTCATCGGTGGGCATCACGCGTGTAGGGTGGCTCCACTCCATCCTGTGGGGCGACAAGCATCTGCCCACGGTCGTCCCCATGCCACCCGCCCTGGAGGGCTGTGGTCGGCCCCAGAACGAGGCGGTGCGGTTCGGCGAGATGAAGAACTTTGCCGCGACCGTCGCCTACCAGCGGAACCTCTGCCTCCAGATGCTCATGGAGGCCTTTGCATTCACCGAGATCTTCAAGGCCCCACTCGACGAATTCATCCGATCCAACCGATCCGTCTACGAATCCATCATGACCATGGAAATACCAGAACCACCACCAATCCCTGCTCCTTAACTGGCTGGACTCCGTATTCTCCAGGTGGGATTGGCACTGTTGTTCTTAAAGTTGTTGGGATCTTCGAATGCCTTGTATAGGCTGTTTATACAGGAGTGGAATGAGCTGAGCTTGTATTGTTGCCTAACTGGTTGTAATTTCAAGCTATTATCATGAGATGTTATGGAATCAAAAAACTCGATTGTTATGAGTTGATTGAGGGGTGGTAAGTTGATTATTTTTTTATCGGCATCATATCTTGCCGTGTTATTGGCATTATCAACCACAAAGATGAAGGATAGTGCGTTCTGACCATCTGATATAGTTATCCTGAGGGAATTGTCATTATTCCAAGTATACAATATGTAAAATTCGTCATCATATACTTGTTGCCTATAATATGTATCGTCTTGTCCAATTTTGTATCGTTTCACATCCGGTTCAGCGCTCCCATGGAAGAGTCGTAGGGCCCCATACATCTTCTGGATCTTCATGATGTCCGCCTTGTCCTGCCTGGTCAGTTCAGATTTGTTGAAATACTGTTTATAAACATTTTCCAATGTCGGATTTATTTTTTGGGAATGAAAGAATTTTTTGCCGACGAGTGGGAATAATAAGTGGCCCATCCAGGTATCGGTCTTTCGCTGCTTCAATTCTTGAGTCAGCTTCTGGCTTGGTAGTGCATCTGAATCCTTCCTCAGCGCGTCATACAGCTTCTTTGGTATCGTATCAACCATATCAACCATGCTTTTTTTTCTTCGACAGAAAAAAAAATTCGGATTCTTCATTTTGGTGGTGGGAGGAGTCCGAGTGGGTCGTGCCCGTCATGGAAGGACAGGAGCCTGAAAACGTTGCGGGCGTCGTCCTCCCAGCATGTGGGGCGATCACAGATATCGATCGTGTGGGGGTAAAGGTCGGATACCATGATATGAGGCGGGTTGGATACCCTGGGGCTGATGATGATGAAGCGCTTGGTGCTGTAGCGCTCCTCGATGGACATGCTGGCGAACTTGGCGATGATCTGGTTGTTGAGGGAGTGGGGGTCATCGTCCCTGTTGCTGCGGATGCAGCGGTTGTTGATCTCGAGGTTCTTGATCATGAGTTCCAGGGAGAAGAACTGGTCTCTGACGGGGCACGTGTCCATCGTGACGGCGTTCTCGATGGAGCATCGGATGGTCTTGCGCAGGAGGCGGTATCTGGTGGGGGATAGGGAGTGGATGTTTGTGCAGTCGAGGCCGGGGAGAACGATGGGGCGGATGACGGGCGTCCATCTATCAGTAAACTTGTTGGGCCTCTTGGCGCAGAGGCAGTAGACCCGGTCGATAGAGAAGTTGCCGTTCTTGTACTCTCCACACCTCGGGCACAGACGCTGATCCAGGTGCTTCCTGAGGATGCTGGACATGATCGGGTGCATCGGCGGGAGCCTGCCCAGAAAACCGAGGATGACCATGACGATATCAAAGGGAAGATCATCCACGGCGACGGGGCCTATCAGATGTGAGGAGGACATGAATGATTTAATGTTGTTGACGATGTATTTCATTTTTTTTTTATTATGGGTTGGACAGAATATAAAGGATCTTTTGACAGAATTAAAAGCGGAGGATGAGTAATTTTATACTGACACTGGATTCGGATTACAGGAATCCGTACCTTTTTCCGAACAATACGGATTACAATGTGGTCATCAATCCCAACACGCCGGGCAACGAGTCATCGTCGGCATCGAACGCGGCGACCTCGACCGAGGTGCTCAACCCGGTGTTTTCGAGGTTCATGTGGGTGGGAACCGAGACGTTCCCGCTGTCGGTCCTGACGCCGGGGGCGACGGATTATCCGTCGAATGCGGTGAGCGGCACGATATTCAAGTATTATGGTCTGGACACGTTCATGATTGACTTTTTGGTGACGGGGGCGGAGATCCCGTCCTCGGTCGATTACTTTGTGGGCCTGACGCTGATGATCTACGTGCCCCCAAGGAAGCAGGGCACCTTCCCAAAGACCGAGTATCAGACGGGCCTGGTGTCCAACTACGATCCCATAACACGGATCGTGAGGACGCAGACGCCGTTTGACCAGGATTTTTTGGATCGCGTCATGGCCAAGACGACGGTGCTGACGACGAACTTTGTCATTATCAATCCGTCCAAGACGCTGGGCAACAACCTGGTCATCCTGGGGCAGAACAATCTGGACAGCCTGAGGGGGCGGTGCCCCAGTCTCCCGGAGGGTGGATTCTCCAACGAGGATTACCAGAACTATGTGGGCGCCCTCGCCCTTAAGAATGCGCCGACCGATTCGCTGTTTGTCCAGAATGTGACGAGGAATTGGATCGTCCCGATGATCAGCCTGCAGCCGTACAACAGGACGGCATTCCTGGCGCTGAACCCTGCTGTCCCGTGGGAGCTGACGGATATTTTTCAGCTGCGGATAAGAGGGGATGTGCTGACGGTGCTGGTGGTTGCCGAATCGATCCAGGACATGGTCATCGACGATGTCATTGTGCGGCCCGGGTTGGGCTACTCGGTGGGCTCGGTGGTCCCGGTATCTCCGAGCGGATCGGTCAGGGTGCTGGCGGTCGATGGGAATGGTGGGATTGTCGGCTACGAATGGGTTGTCCGATCATCGATGGTCAAGGACGGGCAGATCCTGGATGTCGGGGTGGGGGGTGGTATGCTGAGGGTGGTGAGCACGGCCCCGGTCGCGCTTCCGATCAGCCGGACGGATGCGGGGAGGATAGGGGATGCGGCATCGGGTGTGTCGAGGTTTGTGGTGTACATCCCGGTCATTGATATCGACTTCTTCAAGTCGATCGCCGAGTTCAGGGGTATTGTCGAGGGGGCGGATGGTGCGTATTTGTGCGTCTCCAACATCGGCAACCTGTGCCGTCCGGCCGTTGAGCCGGGAACGTATGTGGAGTGCATGCTGTACCGGGGCAACATGACGGGGCTGGAGGCGCCGGTCGTTCCCAATCAGCAGCAGGTGTGCTACAGGATCCGGCTGCTGACGCTGATCCTGCCGAATCAGCCGGTCAGGGGGTTCAACCAGCTCCCGTCCTTCTTCCCGTATCTTTTATTAGAATTGTACAATACAAACTTTAGGAGCAACAATGTCATGTACTCGAACAACCCGCATACCGATAAGGTCGCCTTCTTCTGTCCGATCGGCAACCCGAGGAATCAGCTCATTTCCAATTTTGTAACGGTGTGGAGCAACCAGCACAATATCGTCAAGTGGTCCAATATCGGGTACCTCCACTTCCGTGTGCTCCTCCCCGATGGGAGCACACTCGTGTACAAGTTCAATAGCACCGTAGACGGCATCAACAAGGCGTACAACGACCTGAGCGAGAACTTCCAGGCGTTCGCACTGACCCTCGTGTCCCAATACTATGAACAGCCCGTTATCGCAAACTTCCAATTCGATATCATAACTTAACACTCTGTGGATCTGATGATAAAATGCTGTTGGAGGAGGTTGTTGCGGCGGCGCGGGAGTTTGAGAAGATTGATGCATCGATCCGGGAGATTCGGAGGGAGATGAACCAGGTGAGGGAGTCGTTTGCAAAGAGGCTGGATCCCTTTGTGAGCAGGTATGAGGATCTGAAGCGGCTGCTGATCAATTATCAGGTGGAGAACAACCAGCCGGCGTTCCGGTTGGAGGATACGGTGTTCCAGTTGGAGGAGATCCCCGTCTATCTCCCAAAGGACGCCAAGATTGAAAAGATTCTGAGGGAGCAGACCCCCGATACGCCGCCCGATGTCGTTACACGAAAGATCATTACGCTCCTGAGCAAGCGAATCGTGGTCGAGGAGGAGAACGATCCCGCCCGGCAGCAGTTCAGGATACGGCTCATCCGCCCCAAGAAGAAGTAAATGACCACAGAGATCCGATCCGTTTTCTAATGTTGAATTAGAAAAGACATGCTCGGGCATCTTATATTTTTTTTTTGAGCTTCATATCTTTTAATGTTGCAAGAGCACGGAATGGTGCACCACATTTACGTTTGAATGTTTTTGTCCCCTCTACAACTTGAGTCTCGAACTCATCTTTTTGTCGTTTTATTCTATCAAAATCTTGTTTTTTCATCCTATCTGGGTAATATTTTAGACTCAGACTTTTATACGCCTTTTTTATGTCGCCTTTTTTATTTTGTATTTGTGCTTGGAATTGTTCACGCAGCTTGTTGAATTGTAATGCCTCCTTTTGTTCCTTTGTATACTGACTTGGCTTCTCGTATCCACCTCCTCCCGCGTATGCACCTCCTACCCCCGCTCCCCCGTATCCACCTCCTCCCCCGTATGCACCGTATCCACCTCCTCCCCCGTATGCACCGTATGCACCTCCTCCCCCGTATGCACCATATCTATCTCCTCCCGCGTATGCACCGTATCCCCCGTATGCACCGTATCCACCTCCTCCCGCGTATCCCTCGTAGTATCCCCCGTCTCCACCTGTGGTGTGGGCTTTTGAATATGCGCCTGTCCCTGTATATCCTGCTCCTGTCGGCCCTTCTTCAGGGAAGTAGTCGTCCTTCGACGTTTGTGCACCTTTCGTCCCCTGGCCCCCAAGTGTATCATACAACAAGTCCAAGAACCATGATTGCTGTGCTATGATGCATACAATGAGCTGAAGCCCAAATCCGAATGATGCACCAATCAGGAGCCCATTAAGAGATGTCCTTCTGAAGCAGTACTGCACGACAGGTATCCATGTAAACACAAGAGTGGTCGTGGTCATCATTGTCAGAATCAGCATGATGGCTGGAAACCACAAAGTAAGATTACCGCCTGAAGTAAATCTCGCATCAAATATGAAGCGATTCGGCAGCAGCAGAATACAAGATGGTAGGCAATAAATCAAGATGATACTCCTCCAGAAAGTATTGCCAGCATTAATATAGGATGAAGTAAACAAAAGAAGGGCGAGCCCCAAGTAATAAAAATAAATGACCAAGAGCGTTATCCGGAGTCCATTCCTTGTCTTTTCCTGTCTCGGATCATCTTTTTCTTCGAGATGGTAGTAATAAAACGGTAGAATACAAAAAAGGATAATACCGATCATTTTACAACAATGATTTTTTTTATAAAATTTTGAATTCCTCTCTCGTAGGTGCCCAGACCTGACAGCTTCTGATTCATTCATATCCGCCCGTGGGGTGGCTATCGTTGATTATAGCGGCGAGGTCTCCGTAATAGAGGGTGTGGCGGTCGTGGAGGGCGTCGACGATGGTGTTGAGGGTGTCGCGGTTGTTCTCGAGGATGCGCCTGGCGTCCTGGTATACCCTGCGGATGATGGCAATGACCTCGAGGTCGGCGTCATGGCGTGATTTGTCGCTGTTGATGGGGTGGAGGATCTGCCTGCCCATGCCGAACTCGATGACCATCCGTTTGGCGATCTCCTTGCACTTTTTGATATCATCGACCGCTCCCGGTGTGACACCGGAGGGGCCGAACACGAGCTCCTCGGCGATACGGCCCCCGAGGAGCACCGCCATGTGGTCCATAAGATGATCGCGGGTGATGAGGCTGCCTTCATGATCCGAATCGCTGCCGCCACCGAACTGGGTGAAGCCCAGCGATCGCATCGACGGCGATGAGATGGTGACCTTGATGGGGTCCGGGTGGCGGGGGAGCAGGAGGGCAGTCAGCGCATGACCGGCCTCGTGGACGGCGATCCGGTGGAGCACATCGGGCGAGAGGCGTCCCCTGCCCCCGTTCGTCGCCTTGCCGCCGAGGGATACAATGTCCTTGTACAGCTCAATGACGTCGGTGCCGACGGGCAGTTCGTCCTTCCGTATGCCGTGGAGGGACGCCTCGTTCAGTATCGATTCGATCTGGGCGCCGGACATCCCCTGGGTGATGACCGCGATATCGTCGATGCTCGCGTTGATCGGCTTGCCCCGTATGTGTATCCGGATGATCTCGACCCTCGCATCGTAGTCCGGGAGGGTTACGTAAAAGACCTTGTCGAGCCTTCCCGGGCGCATAAAGGCGTCATCCAGAATGTCGACGCGGTTCGTGGATCCGATGACCAGGACGCCCTTGTTCTCACGGAAGCCGTCCAGCTCAACGAGGAGCTGGTTGAGGGTCTGGTCCCTCTCGGCCTGGGCGTTGTCGCCGTCGGTGCCCCTCCTCCTGGCGAGCCCGTCGACCTCGTCGATGTAGACCATGCAGGGCTGGTTGGATCTGGCAAACTCAAAGAGCTCACGGACACGGGATGCACCTGTTCCCACATATTTTTCTTGGAATTCCGAACCGGACGTGGGGATGAACGGTAGATCGCACTCCCCCGCGAGGCACTTTGCCATGAGGGTCTTGCCCGTGCCGGGCTCTCCGTGGAGGAGGATCCCCCTCGGCAGGCGCACATTGTAGGGCTCGTACCTCTCCGGGTTCTTCATGAAATCAATGACCTGCGTCAGCTCGCTCTTCAAACCGTTGTAGCCGCCGATATCGGCAAAGGTCATGTTCTTTGTCGCCGTCTCGATCCTGAAGCTACCGGTAGAACTGCGACGGTTCATCTTGCTCAGCTGCAGCTGCCTCCACACCGACGGATCCAGACGCTCCGGCTCGGCCGATGCCGCCGATGACGAATTCATGATGCCATCCGTCGTTGTGATAACAATGACCGGATCCGTCGTAATGTTCACCGGGGCACGCCTCCTCAGCCTGTCCAGGTACGAAAGACTCGGCCTGCCCAGACGATCCAGATACCCATCCGTCCGCCTCGCAAACTGATGCACAAACGCTTCCACACCGCACGTCATAAGGACCCCCACAACCGATAGTCCCCTCATGGTTTTAACACACCTATGATGTTCTTAAGCTATTGGAATAAAAAAAATTATGGGGGAGATTAAAATGGTGGTATTGTTGGAGGATCTTCCTCGGAAGAGGAGGAGGTCGTGGCAGCAGCAGCAGCAGCGGCCGGCGAAGAGGATGAACACGATGGATGTGCCGGCGTGGGGTAGGTTCCGTCTGATGGGTGAGTCGGAGCGGTTCGGGAGGTTCTGGCTGAGCGAGAATATGGTGAGGGAGGCGTCGGATGATAAGAGGTCGAGGACGTTTGCGATCCTGCGTTATGTGCACGGCGGTGATGGTTATGGGTATCAGCTGTTTTACAGGTCGAGCGGGCACAATTCGGCTGCTCCGGGGACATGGTTCCCGTGCGACGGCTTCATGCTGTCCAAGGAGAGGATCGAGGGTGATACGTGGGGGTCGTTCAGGGCGGTGGGGGCATTTGTCAAGCTGACCCAGACGGTGTTTTCCAGGGGGATGAGGGAGAACAGGGCGCTGATGAGGGCCATCATCGGCCTGGGTCATCCTCGGCTCACGAGTGAGAAGGAGGTGCTGGATTCGCTGCTCCGGCGGTTCGGGACGGAGCGATTCCTGCACGCGTCCTATGTCATCGGGGGTGGTGTGTGGGAGGACATTTCGGATGTCATTCGGGATGGTCTTGGTATAACCGGGGTCAGCAGGAGGGGTCCGATACCGATCACGGTGGCGGGTGTTCTCGAGCGGCCCACGGACGTCAATGTGTTTGCGAGGCACGCGGTGTCGACAAATTACTGCAAGGAGGAGTATGTCCACGGCACGACGGCGTTTGTGGACCTGTCCAAATGGATGAGGGGCGATCTCATCTCGATCGGCACCGAATCGGGAATGAACAAGACCCTGAGGCGTCTGCGGTCGCAGCCGGTCGTGTGCATGAGATCGATCCCGGTGCTGATAAGCGGCGTCCCGCACATTATTGAGGACTTTTACAATTTTGACCTGGACACGATGGACTGCAATGTGTTTGACGGGATCAAAAAGACCTTTACAAAAATTATCGAGAGCGGCAGGATTTACATCTGATTCAAAAATTTAAAGATAAATAAATGGAGTGGTGGTTGGCATCGTGTCTTATTCTGTTCAGCATAATATGGTTCACCAGCGGGGTTTTTATAGGGCCCACCCATTATGTCCCATCCCTGTGCACGGTCTTTACGCATCTCAATCATGGGTGCAGATACTCGCAGCTGATACCGTTCATGTGCGCACTCACACTGAACCTCATCCTCGTCATGATGCTGATCTACAGGATGACGGGGAGCATGGCCATTGTCATTACATTCGGTGTCGCCTGGATCGTATTCAGTGTCGAACTGGTCCGTATCCGTCCCCGCGATGACATGGACGCCTCCTTCGATTGGGTCCACACCGCCATGTCCGGGATGATCTACTCGTGCATCATACTGACAATCGCCATCCTGACGTCCCCCGCCGTCGCATGCATCATTGTCATCGGCCAGATCATTGTCGAGACCATCCGGGTCAGGGACACCCGCATGTACTCCCATATCGTCGGCATATCTCAGCACATTTACCTCCTCATCTTCATCGTCGCATTCATCATCAAAATTGAACAGGGGGGGTTTAAGAAGAGAATAAGATAAGAGAAAGATGGTGTTTGTGGATTTCGATGAATTGAAGATCAGCACGCAGACGATAATTGCGGATACGGGCGTGCCGATGGACATTGAGGATATCTTTGGGAGGGTGTCGGTGGACAATGATGAGGGTGGTGCTGGTGGGGATGATTGGGTGAGCCTTGTGGATACGGTGAGGATCATGGCGATGTACTACAAGGAGCAGACGGTGGTGAGTGAGCGTTACAACTTCAAGAAGCGGTCGCGGTTCTTCAGGAACGCGCTGAACGTCATCCTGTGCATCGGGGGGACAAAGATGATCAACTTCAAGCTGTCCAAGAACGGCAAGTTCCAGCTGACGGGGTGCAAGGACGCCGGTCATGCCAAGGCGTCGGTGGTTGCTTTTCTGAGGCGTGTGCATGCGGTGTGCGGGTGTCTGCCCCCCACGACGACCGTTGTTATCCAGACGGTCATGACGAACGTCGACTTCAACACGGGGCATGCGATCAACAGGACGATCCTCGATGATAACATGAACAGGCTGACGCCGTTCTTTTCACTGCTGGAAACGAGCTTCGGGTACACGGGGGTGAATATCAAGATCCCCGTGCCGCAGGACTACTGGCGCACGCTCAATGTGCCCGTCATAACCATCGAGGACGGATCCCGGATCAGGGAGGAGACGCGTGTCCTCGGTGATGTGCTCCAGGCCCAGGACCGGCAGAAGGTGATGAGCAAGCCCAAGTACAACACGTTCCTGGTATTCCACAGTGGCAACATCATCATGAGCGGCATGTGCCCTCAGGTCATGCGCGGCGATTACAAGATCCTCACCAACCTCCTGACCGAATGGCGCGGCCAGATCACCGAAAAGATGATGGAATAACAGGGTTGAAGCCAACCCCATCAAACTTTAATCGGGGTGGATTTACTCGGGTTTACTCAGATCTCCTCTCCTTATCTAATCCTTAAACCGGTATTAAACCCACCTTAAGGATTAGATAGATTGTATAAATCCTTAAGTGTCTTCAAAATCGAGTTGGGTTTGATTTGGGTTTTAACCCGCACAGGGTTTGAAATATCCTTAAGTATCGTTAAAATAAGGGTTGAAACTACCCGAAGAAGCACTTTAAGAGGACTCGGAGGCCTGAAAGAAATGGGGTGTTAGGGTTGTCGTTTTCTGCTTGTTCTTCCGAATTTTTTGTGTGAATCGAGGGAGACGGAGTAGAGCATGATGGCGATGCCGATGACGGTGAGGATGATGAGGATGACTGTTGCGGTCATGCACGACCCGTTATTCTTGGTATCGAGTTCATCGGTCCATATGCATCTGCACAGCCCGGGGGGGTCGCTGCTGCCGTCATCGATCGTCGTTACGATATTGCGGCATACGCATACACGGTGCCTCTTGTCCGGGTCGAGGGGGATGCTGCCGCCTTGCATTTATTTGATAAGTTGTGGAAAGAAAAAAAAAGTTATAGAGGAGGAGAATAAATGTGCAGACTCAGGGTGGGACGATCGGATGTGCACTCGACACGGTGCCTCCCCGTCCTGTCATCGATGTAACCAAACGCATCCTTGCTCGTGTAGGTATTCAAGACGGACGATGCTCCTCCTTCCGGAAACAACTGCTCCGACAGGCGTCCGTCCAGGACACGGAACAGACACCCTCCGGATGGGTGGCCGTGGATAGATGTCTGCTGCGATGGAAGCCAGGCGATCATGACAATCTCAAACTCTTGACACCGGAAGATGATGTGGCGCTGGTATTTTGTCGGATCCGTCAGCCCCGCGATGAGGGCCTCATCGCTGATGATGGGCCGGATAAGACGATCCCATTCCCCCCCGATGAGCTCCTCCATCGATTCGCGCAGCGTCAGCAGGCTCCGTCCATCCAGTTCTGATCGGATGCTTTCCCCGAGACTGATAATGTTATCATGCATATTTTTTTTTTGAATACCCTCATTTATTAAACATGGAGAAGAGGATACCAAATTACTTTGGGATGTGGGACCAACAGATCTCAGCCAACATATGGAGCCCATCCCTCGTCGAGTCAGCCAACCGCCTCCGCCTCGATCGCACACTCCCACCCCGTCCACCCACAAAGGGCGACATTATCCCATGGCAGTTCAGCGCATGCGGACAATCACCACGATGCATGAACGAATTCGAACCGGGATGCGCCTACGTCGACGGCGTGTCTTAATAGCTCGTATGAGCAATATAAGCAATGGACCAGGCACAGGATCTGATAAGCCCCGATACGCCACCCTATCGTGTAGAATCGATAGCGGGGATGACGGGCATGTACAACACCTTTGATTCTGTGGAGGCTGCAATCCGGCGGGGATTCCTTACAAAGGATCATGCCCCACAGAAGGGGTACATGATCCACGCCCGACCGGGTGCGCCCTGCATCTACGAGCCCGGCATGTGCACCAAAGTGTATGAGATTATGGATAATAACATCTGTGTGTGCACCATCTCCGTCCAGGTCTGGCGCTGCTCCAGTGGCGCCGTGACCAAGTGCATCCGACACACCGAGCACCTGCACCTCCTGCATATGATCGCACAGAAGCAACGATTTTGCCCCGACCTCCTCCCCCTCGTCTGGTCTTTTATTGAACAAAAACTGATTTAAGGATCTCGTATACACATAAATAAAATGAGGAATATTATCATCATGATTATGATGATAGGCGTTATGGGTGTATTCGAGGGGGACGGGACATTCTATGGGAGTGGGGGGGCCGGGGAGTCGGGGGCGTGCATGCTGAAGAAGGGGTTTAACGGGGTGGGGGTGACGTGTGCGATGAACAAGGAGGATTACATGGATGGGGCGGTGTGTGGCAAGTGTGTGAGGATTACGGGGAAGGGGGAGGGAGCGGGGATGACGCCGATCCTGGGTCCGATCTATGCGACGATCGATAATGAGTGCCCCGAGTGCAAGAAGGGCGATGTCGACCTCGGTCTTGGTGGGGATGGGAGGTGGAGGATCAGTTGGGATTATGTCCCATGTGATGAGGCGAGGAGGGGTCATCGTCTCCTCCGCTGATTGTGGGTATGTGTCTGTTCAGAATGGACAGGTTTCCGAACGAGATTCGTGCCGAGATTTATCAATGGGACCCGACCTTCCTGTGCATCCTCCGAGAGCGGGTCCTTGCAGAGATGACCGGAGCATGGATGTGGGATGTGGTCGATATGCTGGATCGCCATTTCACCGTCCGGAACTACATGGAGGATTGGGCCGTCCCACCACCCTGCGTGATCAACGGCCAACTCTACATCCGAGGATTCCCCTTGCGGATCTGACAGAATCCTTAAGAACGTCCAATGTTGGAACCATCTACAGCTTATTGATATGTCTTTAAATCATTTCGATCCTTGTTGAAAACTCTTTTACTGATTTTCTTTAGATTGTGGAAAATTATGAGGAATAAAATTTTTCTGAGCAGTTTATAGAAATTCATCTTTTATCCATGGAGCATAACAAGGTATGGTATGCGCCCAATAGGAAGGAGGCATATGGTGAGAGGGAGATTTCTGCGGTAGTTGAATGTCTGGAGGACGGGTGGCTGGCGGGCTTTGGACCCAGGACGGTCGAATTCGAGAGGAGGGTGGCCGCCGAGTTTGGCAAGAAGCACGGCCTGTTTGTCAACAGCGGGTCGTCCGCCATCCTGCTGGGACTCCACGCCCTCAATCTCCCCGCCGGGACGGAGGTGCTCAGCCCCGCGTGCACATTCTCAACGACCATCGCTCCCGTCCTGCAGACCGGGATGAAGCCCGTCTTCTGCGATGTCGAACTCAGGACATACGTCCCATCTGTCGAACAGATCCTGTCCAAGATCACTCCCGATACCCGTGTGATCCTCCTCCCAAACCTGGTCGGTTCCAAGCCCGACTGGGAGGCGATACGCGCTGCCGTCGGGCCCGACATGATCCTCTTTGAGGATTCCGCCGACACCGTCACTCACACCCCATGGACCGATGTCGCCATCACGAGCTTTTACTCGAGCCACCTGATCACGGCGGGCGGATCGGGCGGCATGGTCATGTTCAACTGCGAGAAGCAGCTCAAGCGCGCGACCATGTTCCGCGACTGGGGACGCATCGGCGATAATTCCGAGGACGTTACGACGCGCTTCGAGCACACCGTCGACGGCATCCCCTACGACTACAAGTTCCTTTACGGGGCCGTCGGGTACAACATGAAGTCGTCCGAGATGAACGCCGCCTTTGGTCTTGTCCAGCTGGATCGTATCGAAGAAATCCGAGTGAAGCGCAGGACCGTATTCGATCGCTACATCGAGAACCTCAAGGACGTCCCCGAGATCGTCCTCCCACTCAACACGTTCGACTCGGACTGGCTCGCAATCGCCTTCATGTACAAGAACCGAATGAGCCTCCTGACCTACCTCGAGGCACACAACGTCCAGACCAGGGTGTGCTTCGCCGGCAACGTCACCCGCCACCCCGCCTACCGCCAGTTCCTCGGAGAATTCCCCAACGCCGACCGCATCATGGCCGAAGGCTTCCTCCTCGGCGCCCACCACGGCATGACCACCGAGGATGTCGACTACGTCTGCAACCACATCAAAACCTTTGTCAGGATGGACGCCTGAGAACCACACATTGTTGTTTCACGCTTAAAGATTTTTTGATCGAATCTTTACGGTTAACATTCAGCCGATCCAGTCCTTGAAGGTTGGTGGATCCGTGCCACCACGGATAACAGAGTCCTTCCTGAACCACCGCACATCCGGCGACGAGACCGCCTTGTAAGCCCCAAAGCCCGCAGACCCCATGACGGCCGCCACCACGAGGCCGACCAAGGGCGCCGATGCCCTGTTCGGTGGACGCATCTCCTTTTTTATTACCAAGAAACCCCAGTCATTAAAACTGATCCTTCCTTCTACGACCAAATCCTTAATTATCATAAGATGGATTTTAAGAATGACATGGCGGAGTTTGGGTTCAGGAGGGCGAGGTGCAATCAGCTGCCCCGGGAGATGAGCATCCGGACGATGCTCGATGCGGTCATGGAGAATACGGTCCGGCAGTTTGTCAAGAACCTGGTGTTGGACGAGTGGAGGGGCATATTCGATAACCACTTTGGGGTATCGGACGAGGAGATTGTGAGCCGCAACGGTGTGCCCATAACCGGCAATGACATGACGATGATGGACGAGGCCGATCCGTTGATGAGCCATGTCGCCAGGCACATGGAGCTGGTGGATTCGGCGATGGAGCAGTGGCGGATCATGACGAACCGTCGCCACGGCAGCGTCATTCTCGACTACAATGTCGATTTTTATCCCGACAATCGCAACATGACCAACAAATTCGGGGCCGCCTTCCATGAGAAGTACGAGGAGCCCGTTGTGGAGGACAAGCCGAAGCTGACCGCCTATCAGCGGTTCTGCAAGAAGAACTACCAATTGATCAAGGCCGAGAACCCCGACCTCAAGTTCGGGCAGATCAGCAAGGAGATCGGGAAGCGGTGGCGTGCGCTCAGCAAACAGGAGAAGAAGGAGTGCTCCAAGCTCCAGTTCCCCAAGAGGCCGTCAGCAACAGAAACCCAGCCTGCCCGTAGGCCAAGGGCGGGGACGAAGAAGAAGAAGTTTTTTGATGGGGTCGCTCCGGTCATTGCACAGGAGAGTCAGGGCGACATGACACCACGACAGATCCACAAGCGCATGGAGAGGCTCTGGAGAATCGAGAAGGAGAACGGTCGAGCGTCCCCCGCGTCATCCGACAATGACGAGCCGGCCGATCCCGTCATGAAGAAGGACTACATGTCGGGCGACGTTCCAATGACCATGTCCGAGGAGAGAGCGCTGGATATCTACAATCGGGCGTCCTATGATAATCTCCTGACGGAGCTGATCCATAATAACATTGTCGTCCCAGAGACAACACCACCCACACCCGAAAAACGACGGGAGGTCATCAATGCACTGATGAACTGGACATTTACAAATTAATTCTCGTCTGATAACAAATGTCAAAGTGTGTGTATTGTGTGAAGCAGGCCAAGTACCAGAGCGCCAAGGGCGTGCCGGAGGTGTGTCGAACCCACCGCTCTCATAATGGCAGGACCTGCTATTCATCGTCCAGATGGTGCCAGGACTGTCAGATCGGTTCAACGGGTGTCAGGACGTTTGCACACCCCGATGATCCAACAAAAGCACGGTATTGTGCCGATTGTGTCCGCAAATATCTGCCCCAAGGAACCAAGGCCGTGAATGTCGCCTACGAAAGGAGGAAGCAGAGGCGGATAACAGCGAGCACAGCCCGGGGAAGATCACAGCGTGGCGGCGGGAGGAGATCATCATCCCAGAGTGGATCGGGGACAGATAGTGGACAGCAGGCCGCTGCCGCCATTCTGACAATGTTATCCCGTGGATCATGAACAACGCCGCGGGGTCGGCCGATGGGTGCCTTTTATGAGGCTCCGTCAGATACTCCCAACTGGTGTCATTATCCAGCCTGATACCGAGTATCCGCTCCATCTCATGCCTGGTCAGGGTATGATTCCACTTCATATCGAACTGCGCCCATTCGTACAGCAGTTGCTTTTGTTGTGGTGATGAGGACACATGCTGTGATACGACACCATCCCGGATCAGGCAGACGGTTTCTCCGGATGTGGTCTCCAACCAGACAAAGTATTTTGAGAGGGCGGGAGAGTCGCCGCAGCCAAACGCCCTCCTGATATCGTTATCAGTCATGATTTTATCTGCCCACATAAAAAAGATTCAAGGGAACCAGTATAAATAATTTTATAATATTGGCTTCCTTACAGAGAGGATACCAAAGACAACGGCCCACTGCAGACTACTGCTGAATGAGAACGGCTACACCCTTCACCACAACCACACCGAGGTCGGGCGGCTCATCAAGCTCCCCGATCTCGAAAAGGGCCTGGAGCTCCACAAGGTGGTTCCCACGGGACCACAGCTCCCTCCCGCGATCAGAGGCATCGAGCTCTTTCGGTTCGCGCGCCTGCACACCGGGCAGTGGGTGGTTCCGCACGAGATCATCAATGACGGCTTCCGCATGAGGCTCTGTGGGCTCCAGCTCCAGAGCGTGCATGTATCGCCGTCGTTCGAGTTCGAGAAGGAGCCACTGGTCGGGTCGCCCGGGTCGACACACGGTCGCAGCATCGTGTATCTGGGGTACTACCTCCCGGACAACACGGCCGTCATCCAATCGCTGAGCGACTCCCTGAATGCGATGGGCATCACGCATGCGCTCCTGACGTTCATCACGTGCCCGTCGACAGCGGAGCCCATCTCGGTGAATTACTCCATGACCAATGACTTTTTTAATCTGAGCGAACAGAACAGGGCCATCCTGACCGATCCGTCGAATTCGTATATTATTGGTGCATCGTTCGGTGGGGCATTCGACATGGTGTCCCCGCTGAACTCGATTTACCAGGACGGCTCGTACTACGGCGGTCCCCAGGGGATGGCGATGCTGGCCAAGGATCTGGCGTGGGCGTGCAGCCCTCCCGTGTGCTCCGAGTACCCGTGCTCGTTCGAGTACATGGTGCAGCAGGGCGATAGCTGCGCATCGATCGCATCGGACTTTCATCTGACATTGGAGGAGTTCCTGGCGGCGAATCCGGGCTTGGTCTGCGACCCTCTGTCGATCACGACGCCCTACACCGTCAAGCAGGGGGATTACTGCTATGCGATCGCGCAGGAGGCGGGCATCACACTGGACGAGCTCCTCCGCCTGAACCCCGGCCTGGACTGCAGCGCGCTCCGGCCCGGTCAGGTCATCCAGCTCCCACACTACGTCGTCATCCCGGGTTCATCATCGACGTGCCGCACGTACACCGTCCAGTCGGGAGACACGTGCTCCACGATCGCCAAGGCGAACGGGGTGTCGCTCCATGACCTGCTGTGCGCGAACCCCACCACACAGTGCAGCAGCCTGCAGGTGGGTCAGGTCCTGAACATCCCCACGACCACGATCCCCTTCCCGCCGACGCCGCCCGCGGACGGCCCGTTCATCAAGTACATCGATCTCGATCTGGAGAACATTGTCGCGTCGACGCCGGCTCAGGCCCAGAATTTTGTGGACTCGATCGGGTCGCTGTGCCGCTCCCTGAGGGAGGTCGGCTTCAAGACCATCTCGCATGCGCCCCAGCCACCTTATTTTACGGCGTCCTACAATAATGTCTACCTTAGCCTGTTCCAGCAGCACGCCCAGGATTTTGATTTCCTGAATATCCAGTACTACAACAACGGCCCGTCCCAGACGTTTGAGCAGGTGTTTATCCGGTCGGATTCCAGCAATCCGGGGACATCGATCCTCGAGCTCATACAGAGGGGCATCACCCCTTCCTACCTCGTTGCCGGCAAGCCCAGTGAGCCGTCGCAGGCGACCAGCGGCGGCTTTATCGATCTGACCACGCTTGCACAGTACTTCCAGCAGGCGTATGCGACCAAGGAGCTGTGCGCGTGGTGCTCGCAGGGCGGTGCAATGATCTATTACTTCTCCACGACGTCCCTGCCGACATCATCAAAACTGAACCAGCACCTCGACCCCTACATAACAACCACCTACCGATCGGACGATCCGCCGTCCATGGATGATGAGGTCAAGCAGTTCTTTGTAGCACTGACCAGCTCTCCCCCATGCACCGGATGCTAATCACGCCAGGGTCGAATCCAACTTTAGGCCGGCTTAAGAAGTTGTTCTTAAGCCGTATGAAAGTTGGATGGGGGTTGGTTTCAACCCTGTTGATTAATGACTGGATGACTTACAAAGAAAAGTGCTAATTGAATGCAGATGATGATTTATCACAAGCTGCCCGAGGATCTGAAGAGGGTGGTCCGTGGCTACTTCACGGTGTGGCAGAGGTTCGGGTTCTGCAGACAACCAGAGGTGATCATGCCGGATCCGGATCCGTATTACCGGAGGATCCGTAGGCGTCCACGGGTGGGCAGGTGGCATCGGCACTATCCGAACTCGATGAATTATCGTAGGCAGTCCCACTTCTTTGAGTGGCATGTCTGGATACGCTCAGACGGAAGATGCCATGATATCTGGACCCTGGAGATGCGTCCACAGTGGGACTTTGGGCACAAGAAGGGTCTTGCTCGTCGAGCCCTGGAGCTGAGGCCGTGGGAGATGGTAACGACGCCATCATGCCGCTTGAATCATGCGTTCCTTCTGGATCATGACAATATGATGCTTCTGGAGTATTCGGTGATACGTGCTGATGCAGCATCGCCGCCTTCCAGACAGTCGATGGCGGACATGCTTATGGAGTATATAACTGAAATGGCACAGATGATTGAGAACGATCGGAAGAAGAAAAAATATTTGTGGTGACATTAAAAAATGTCTCAATTGGTCATATTTCTTCCAGCTCAGAACCAAAAAGAATTCATGTCTGAACCATTTAAACAACAATGGATAAAATTCCTTGATGACTTATTTGCTGGAATTTATTCTCCGGACATGCGTCCAAAGTTCAAGTTGGTTGTGCGGGGGTACTCCACGGAAAAAGAGAATGTAGGAACAACAGAGAGATGTTGATGCGAATGCGGTGGTGTTTGTCATATTTGATGATCCTGACATGAGGATACGGAGGACTCTTTTAACGAATGCGTATGCACTGATGACGAAAAAATTCAATCAGGAAAAAAAAGATACAGCTTCTTCTTTTTCATTCCAGAGTTTTTTTTTATGATGATCTATCCGGAGATGACAAGACCACACTGAAAAAAATATTGGAGCCTTGTATCGCTTCCACAGAACCCGTCGCTCCGGTGGACGCTCCCATAAAACGTATACTGTCGGTCGCTCCTATGAGAGTCGAAAAGGCATCCGAGCACATGATGATCATCATGTCGACCCTCATCTTATGACCCGTGTCCCAGCAATATAATTTTAACTATTTGACAAATAAATGAGGAAGGATGGTCCGAGTGGGCGGACGGTCTACATGGGGGTATCGCAGGGGCGAGCGGGGCAGGACTCGGTATTCTTTGATGGTGGGACGGGTGTGGGGGCGTTATTTGATGGGCATGGGGAGTCGGTGGGTGCGCCGCAGTCGGACAACAGGTGGTTGTTTGATCAGATCTTATCCTTTGTGAGGATCCACGACCTGACCCGATCGTCTGTGCGTAATCTGCGGCGCTTCCTGATGGCTGAACCGATATTCCCGGGGCGGTTCAGGGATTATGGAGTCTCGGCGGTCATCTTTCGGGTCCGATCGGATGGTATCATCGATATCATGGTCCACGGGGACTGCCGTGTCTATATCGATGATGATGAGAAGCTGCCGATATTCACGACACAAAACGAGCGTGAGAGGCTATCGGGGAGGCTTATCCGCGTATCGGGGATAGACAGGGTGGATGGGAGGCTGAATGTGGGTCGAACGATAGGCGACGAGGTGCATGCGATCGGCGACGAGAACATACTGTTCCCCGAGGATGTATTGTGCATCAGGAGGGTGGTATCGATCGACAAGAGTCTGCTCATTACATCGGATGGGATCCGGACGATGCGGCCTCGCAGCGTGAGGAGGTTCAGGGAGGTCATTGTATCGGGTCGTGGGGTGCGGTCGTTCGTGGAGGATGCGAGGGAGGATGATGACGACGCGTCCTACATTCTCGTTACAGGAGGATCCCGGCGGGGAAGAGGATAGACAGCCTGCACCATTGGGGGGTGCAGGAATTGCTTTTCGGGATGGATTGCTTCCCTATAAAAAAATAGCATTGCTACGAGAATGAGATTCGGGGCGGGCGTGCAATCTCCTTGTGGATGGACAATGCCGAGGATGATGGATACCAGATTGATCAGTCTGCTATCAACGTGTACGAACGTATTAGGGTAATCGAGGGGTCATCCTCATCATCAATGGGGATTGAGCCCAAAGAATGACGAGGGGTGAGTGCGCCGGCTGATACCATGATGCTCCTCACAGGATCATGGTGATCAACCACCGGGAGGATGGAGACGACTTCCACAATCGGCCGCATTAACTTTTTTTGACCAAAAAACTTTTTCGTCCCAGCATGATTCTATTCGGAGCCTTCTGACGCACTGGTCGGAGATCCTGCGCTTCTGATATACTGATTCATACGTTGAATAACTTTCATGATCAGGGTTGAAACCAACCCCCATCAAACTTTAATACGGCTTAAGAACAAGATCGGCTTCTTAAGCCGGCCTAAAGTTGGTTTCAAACCTGTTCATGATCGCATAGTGGCACCCCTTCGGCTTGTTATAGTATTCAATCTCTACCATATCGGCAGCAGGGAAGCCCGTCGAGTTTACGATCAAGTGGTTGCATACTTCCCACATTGTAGAAGAGACCCTTTTCTCCGGCCCAGTGATCTTTGGTCTTTTCACGGAAAATATCCTCATCATCAGTTATCATATCAACACATCTTATCATGGCGTTGACGCTTACAAAGTACTCTGAATCGGTGTACAAACACACGCCAAGCTGCGGTAGATCGGATATGTAGCAACATTGACCCTTATATCTTGATCTGTTTATATAGTCAAACCTCCAGAGATCATCCTTCATTATTATTTAAAGACATATCACGTATTTAAGCCGTCTCATCAATAATCTGCAGATGGTTTCAACCCTGTTATGAGGTCTCCATAGGGTGGGTCTGAAGACAGGTTTGAGGATTCATTCGGAGGGGAGGAAATCCAGAGTTGACCCGTCTTCAAGCGACGATAAGGATTGAAAAAGACAGATGGAAAGGATGGATCAGTTTATCTATGTGATCAAAAATGAGGATGAGGGTATCATTGCGTTATTCAATGATCTCGAACGAGCAAAGAAAGAATTGAAACATATTTATCAAAAAACCCCTGATTATAAACATTATCATTATGAAATCCATGTGTACGAACTCACACAGAAGGAATACAAACCCACAAATACCTTCTACACATACCATTTTCCAAACATTTTCTCAGAGCACGGATAAAGTATACCCATCCACCCATCTCATGCTTACATCGACGTAAGGACATGATGGAATTTGGGATGGGCACCGGGTAATTAGCAAACCCTGTGCGGGTTAAACCCCACTCTACTCTGATGACACTTATTTATCAATCCAATCCTTAAGGTGAGCTTGATACCGGCTTAAGGACTTAGGAAACCCGAGTCGACCCGTGCAGTGTTTGGTAATTAGTCCTTCAAAGATATGATTCACAACGAGGTGGTGCTACACATCATGCATGTTCTTGGTTGTTGTTTTTTTTGGAGGGGAAAGAGGATGACAATGGAGAGGTGTGTCGATCGTAGTGTATAAGGAGCAGGAGGAGGATCCTGGAAGACTCTTCTGGGAGATGTTCATGAGTAGACGGGGTACTGGAAGCCGTCATAGTTGCATCCAATGCAGCAGGGGATGCACATGGCGGGCCAGAAGAAGATGGCGAGGAGGACGACCTGGAGGATGCCCAGGCCGTTCATGTTCTGCCTGCAGGGGGGGACCAGGCAGGCGTCGGGGGCATCGAATATCATGTACCCCACCAGCTCCTCACCCGGCAGTGGGGGTGAAGGGGGGTCAATGACACGGTAGAATGGGGCCGGGACGGTTGAGAAGCGGCCTTCTGGAAATGATCCGGCGATTTTCATGTCGTGTGCATCCTATATATCATTGAGATGAAAAAAAACACAGCATACCAAAAAGAATTTGAGAAATCTTTTTTCGAGTTGAAAAGTAGAGATGACGATCCAACCACTATCGTTCACATTCTGCACACAGGATCCTGCCTTCTTCAGCACCGAGGTCGTGGTGAATCAAGACCCCTACATCTCCCACGCCTTTGTCAAGACACCGATTTATGACCAAGCGACCGGGTTTCAGATCGGGTACAAGGTCAGTGATGACTATGTGCAGCAGGTCAGTCCCCGATTGTACATTGTACGCCTGTCAAACACTTATTATTTGGACGGGAGGGATCGATCACATGGCAGTACACCTTTGAGAATAATTCCAGATCGTTCTTCTACCCCGTCGATGTCCCCGTCGTGTCCACGATTGTGTCCGGAACGGGCGAGTTCTATGGCTCTGCCGGAACCGTCCGTCTCTTCCCCACCGCAGACGGAATGAGACAGGTCCAGATCACCTTCCACTGATAATAAACTCCCATCCTTTTTGAAGACACTTAATGATTCATTCTAATCCTTAAGGCAGGTCTAAGGATTCAGGAAAGGAGATGAGATTCGAGCTATCGGGGTTTTTTGTCAGGTGCGCATAAAGAGGCCGTCGCGGATCCATTCGGAGGAGCCGGTGGTTGTGGTGGGGCGGACGATGATCTTGCCGGATTCGATGGCGGAGATGAGGTGTCGGCTGCGGGTGATGCAGTTGAGGAGGTCGACGAGGAATGCGAGTCTTTCGTCGGAATTGGTGGAGATGGCGGAGAAGATTTCGGGGCGGTAGGTTTTGAGGGAGTGGGTGATGACGCACAGTGCCTGGCAGTTGTCCCTGTCGTTCTCTGATGGTTCGCCGTTCTTGTGGTCGTACTCCATGGGCATGATGGAGTCCTTCATGACGATATCCAGGACGCCGTCGCGCGCTTCCTGTGTCGTCAGGACCCTGATCTTGGTCTGAGCGGAGAACCCCTTCCGTCTGCCCACAGCCGGCTGAGGAGTCATGGCGGCTGGTGGGGCTGGAGGGGTCGATCGGAGTAGCCTGCGCTCGTTGAGGCGCATGAGGTATTCGAGCGTGTAGGCAATGTCATGATCGCGCATGAGGCCGTGGCTCTGTTTGATGAAGCTGACACCGAGCCACGGGTTGAGATCCTGCGAGTCGTAGTGAACCTCGTGCTTGACGAACCCGGCGATGGGTTCCGATCGGATCGCCCGGAGGCGTATGTCCCTGCCGATGATGCGGCCGTTCCTGACAATGTCGAGGGTGCAGGATGAATCCGACACGTCATCATCGGGGAGGTGGACGCTGCGGAAGCGCATCATGCCGATGACCATGAGGCCGGTGTCGCCTGGGACGTCATGGACCCGGAGGACGCTATTCCCGTTCTTGCGCCGATCGACAAACTCGATGCGCTTCATCTTGTCGTCGTCCCGGAAGGACACGAGGATGTTCTGTCCGACGTCCCGGTAGACGGTAATGACGGTCGATCTGGCGTCGTCCGGCACCATGACGCCGGCGGGGCATACGGACATGGTCGTGGGGACCCCGTCTGGTTGGAACACGCCCCTCAGCTCGAGGTGGAGGCGGCCCGACGAGAGCATGTACTTGTAGCTATAACCGAGGTTCTCGGCCCACCTGTTGAGGAGGCAGGAGACGAGCGTCTCGTTGGTCGCGGTCCCCGGGCATGGGAGGATCTCGGTGCGGATGGACTCCATCATGAAGGTCGTGCCGGTCGGGAAGGGGTGGAGGCCGCCGTACACGGCCTTATCGACGACGGTCATGTGGGGCGTCCACCTGTTCTCGTCCGCCATGTCTGCCCAGTCTGCGACGGCCTGGAGAAACCTGCCCTCGGTGGTCCGGGACAGCATGGTGAGCTTCTCGGCCATGTTGACGGACGCGCTCTTGAATCCGACGCCGTACTCCCCCGTATCGGACGCCGACCTCCTGCGCTCGTAGGTCCACGAAAAGACGGCGCGCATGCTCTCCTGGCTGAGAGTGATGGGCGCGTTATCACTGATCAGTATCTTGTTGGGCATCCCGGACGACCGCTGCCTGACCTCGATCAGGATCCTGGTCGCCCCCACATCCATCGCATTATCGATAAACTCCATGATGGAGCTGGTCGCATCGTGTGTGCTGGCTCGGGCCTTTTTTATCTCACCACGGACCGTGGGCTCACACGCACTCATCCTAAATTTTTTTTTTAATGCTTTAACAATTAAATGATATGTGCAAGACGAGAACCTAATGATAATGCGATCAGATTATCAAAAAGAATATTAACCAGATTTATCAAGACGCCAGATACATCATTGTATATGAATTTATTTATCTTATTAAATCAGTATGTCATTCAGAAGAGGTATACATATATTATAAGCAACAAGATGCATGAAATGACGCCCTTAGAGTATTCGCTGCACAAAGTATGCGGACGGAGGAATGTATGTTTTGCGTCCTTTGTGGTTGCGTATCTGGATGCGTTGGGGTTGTTGGGGATGAAGTGCATTCAGCATCTCACGATTAGCGGTAAGAAGTATGAGAACATCATATTGGATTTTATCCGTCGGCTGTTTGATGTGCAGTATTATCAGCAGACGCAGCTGGACAAGATGATATTATTATCAAAAAGTAGTCCCGTCAAGATAACACGACAGCAGGTTCAGGTTGCATTACGAAATTTTGAGAAGAGGGGATTTCAGCACACTGTGCAAGTCCCCGACCCAATTTTGGGAATTTTTGGAAAAAACACTACCAAGACGCAGACCGAGCCACGCGCGGGGGTGGATATAGTGCCCACCATGATGAAATCTCTGGAAGCAACGGGCTACCGCGCCAGTGTTGGCAAGCTCTACTTCTTCAGAGTTAAGGATACAGATAATAATGAGGGGATATGCTTGCCACAAGCATCCGAACTGGTGTTCAAGTATATTACTAAGTCGACCAAGGATATATTTGCAAAGCAGAAGAAATACTTGGAACAACAGTCAGCAGCATCTGAAGAAATGTTTTATGTCAGGGATGTGGAGAATGAGCTGGATCTGAAGAGAGAGGGCAGGATCCAACAGCGCGCATCCGAATTCTTCCATGATGATATACAGATATCACCCAAGGAGCGTCTGTTATTGAGAGTGCCCGTCGTTTGTAGTGTGAATGCAGACGGTATACTGATGCACAAGGCCCCGGGAGAGACGATATCCAGCTTAGAAAGATCGAGCAGCAATAACCAAAAGATCATTTCGGTATGCATTCAGCTGCTCATGGTGTATCTGAAAAAAAATAAGGACTCTTCCGACCTAATGATAATCCACAACGATCTGCATGAAGGGAACATGATGCTTTCGGAACGAGCATCGGTGGATGCCAATGGCACCAAGACCGTGGAATATCATGTCAGCATTATCGATTTTGGAGATGCCGAGTGCTTGGAAAAGGCCCCCGGCCTCTTTGCAGAGAATACATTATTTACAGCAGTCAGAAACATAATCACGGACTTAATGGATAAGGGTCTGACAAATTCTCTTGAAGAACGCGTGAAGAAGGATGTGAAGAATTATGACGATTGGAGGCTGAACAAGATGGCATCGGGTATACAACGGGTGATTAAGAACATTGTATCCAAATTTGGACCCGACAAGATGGCATCCTTTCATCATGCTCTGGACACTGTAGTAGACACGCTCAATGGATTTAAAAAGATATTTGGTGCTCTTGGAGCGATAATAGGGACAGTCAATAACTTCTTCACTCCGGTACCGATTGGGGATTATCTACAAAGCTACATATCAGAGAAGGAGCATTCAGATGATGGAAGGAATTGGATCATCATACTAATATTGTTTGGTATCAGCAGATCTGAAAAGATTCAGCGTATATTTACCATATTCGATATGAAGCTAAATCCAATACAGATACTCGATGTATTGTCATCAGTCTATCGGGGTTATAATGAGAAGATGGCATCATCCACCAACAGTGCAGGGACAGGCAGTTCGGCGCCACCCACTAATGACTTCAAGACATTATTCAACTTTGATTTTATAAGACAACATGCGTCCAATCCCATCGTCTTCAACTTCCTCCTGAAGTTATTGTTCGACCAGAGAGTTAGGACACAGCTCCTCCAATTTATAACGGAAATCAAGATCAGTTTGCCGATCAGTTTGCCGTTCAGAACTGTATCCCTAACTGAAATACTGACAACAGATATTGTATTTAAAAACAATCCGGATTATCTGGAGATGACGGAGTCATTCATTCGATTCCTGGAAGGCACACCTCCCCCCGTACAACCCGCACAACAACAAGACATTCCCAGGACCCAGAATCGTCACCTGGCACTTATGGCACTCTTATGACACCCCCAAAAAAAACTGATCATTGAAATAAAAATGCGTTAAGGACAAAGGTCTTTGATTTAGCAATGATGATGATTCGGGTCATTGCGTGGATGATGATTGGTTGGGCTGCGGCGTATGAGAGGCCGATGCTTAGGCACGCTGGTGAGTTCAGGTTCCCGGTTGCGAGGTCGGACATGGTATCATCGAGGAGGCCGAGGCTGGTGCATCTGTTTGATGATCCGCTGGTCATGTACCGGTCGGCATCGAACGGTTCGCGCATCATTGCCCATTCGGATATATGCCCGCACATGGGTGCGGCCCTGCACAAGGGCTGGTTGGACTCTGATGGGATACTGCACTGCCCGTACCACGGGTTCGGGTTTGACGACAAGGGGGCGTTCTGTGGTGTGCCCAACCCGATCGCCGGATTGAACAAGAGGTCGAGCCGGATCATCCTGCCGACCAGCGAGGTCATGGAGACGGGCGGTCATGTGTTTGTGGGGGGTGGACCCCCGCCATTCTTCCCACCGGAGCACACCGACCCGGAGTACAGGGTGATTAATGGGTTCAGGACGCTGGATCAGTTCCAGGACATTGTGACGGAGAACCTCCTGGACATGCTCCATATATCGTATGTGCACAGCTTTGGGAGCCGGCTGACGCCCGTCCCGTTTGATGTTGCGGGGGGGCCGGTCGGGGAGAACGGGTGGAGGACCAAGTTCTTGTACATGCCCAGCAAGGGCACGATATCGACCGAGTTTGGCGGCGTAACGACCGTTGTTGTTGAGAACGAGTTCTACCTTCCCTCAACGACGATAACGAGGGTCAAGGCGGGGAGGCTCATCAAGACGGTGCACACAATGACCTGTCCGACGGCCGGGAAATCATCCATCCTCTTCTGGCAGATCTACCGCAACTTCTGGAGGGACCCCTTCATCCCCGAGATGGACGTTCTGGGGGACGCGCTCCTCCGATTCTTTATGGAAAAGACGATCGATGAGGACGCCGGCATCCTGTCGACGATCTACGAGGACGATCGTATGAGGGGGGGCCTGCTGACCAAGTACGACATGACGATCCGCAAGTATCGGCAGATGGTGAATAAATTTATTTCTTGATTATTTATAGGCAGTCATGATGGACCTCAGACCCTTCATAGGCAATACCCGGATAACGGACTATTCTTTCGATCTGGCTGCTCAGATCATGTCCCCATCCATCGTCTTTTCAACGGCACAGCTGACGTCATTGTACAACTACAACATGGGCCTGTGCTCCGAGAGGACGGGCCTCTACCCGATGAGCAACTGGCAGACGCACCGGCTGTGCCTCATGAGCGCGATCGCAAGACGGCTCAAGAACACGACCATGGCGTGGCAGTGCCACAACATGTGCGTCCGCTGGATAACCATCAGCGACTGCGGATGCTGCGACGCCGCCTCGCAGGACTATCACTGGAGGGACTCGTGCCAGTACAAGGTCTACGGGTGGTGGGCGCTGGCACAGGCCATGGTCTACCTCCAGCCCATGACCAAGAAGCCCTACAAGACCTACTTTGTCGCATTCTTCCGGTGGCTCGACAAGTTCAAAACCGAGCGACACGTCGAATTCGTCCTCTCCCGTGTCCCCGCTGACGCGTCCAAGCCCCACTACAACAAGGTATTCGACCCCTCCTACGCCAACTCCATGATCCGCTCCTTCTCCCAACTCACCTCCTGATCACACCATTAAATCATTTCCAAAATGATTTAAGCATACAAAGAAATCCCTGGATGGCTAAAGACTCGATCTCTCCTTAAACGTAGTCGATGGAGGCGATGATGCCGGCGGTGAGCTGGTAGGAGCCGGCGGTTATGGTGGAGGCTGCTGCCGTTATGGTGAGGATGAAGGTGTTTGGCAGATCGGTGGGTGTTGCCGTTATCGCGGTTGGTGTGATCTGGGTGGTGGTGGGGGATGTCGCGGGGTTCTTGGTGAGCCATACAAAGGACTGGCTGGCATTGTAGGCGCTGACGGACACACCGCTCACAGTCCCCTTCTCATTGTTGGCCGGGTTGGTCGTGAAGCTCACGACAAAGCTGATGGAGGGGTTGGTGAGGGATGACGCAACGGTCAGCACGTTCGAGGTGAGGAGCAGATAGAAGCTCTTGTCCTCGATGATCTGGTAGGCGGCCGTGGGATCCGTGCCGACGGGCGTGGGCGTCCTGCCAAAGATGGGGGCACCCGTCTGGTACTTGATCGACTTGCCAATGATATAACCCGTAGGAATGGTGTCGAGCGTCGTGGGGCTGAGATCGGACTGCTGGTATGGAATGACCGATCCACCCGAAACCACCGTCGTCGTTCCGGACGACAGCTGAACCTGCACCACACTCGTCGAAAGACCCGACGAATAAGCCGTCGTCAGCTTGTGCACATTCGTAATCTCCCCAAGAGTCTGCGCATTCACACCCTCAGTGAAATATACCATCTTGTTCCTTTTTAAATAAAGTTGAGAAATTAATTTTTTTTGTTAAATTGTAGGTAGTATGGGAATAGTGAATAACAAGAGTGCTGCTCCCCCGGAGATTGAGTGCGACAAGGCGATTGAGAGGCTGGTTGATGAGATTATGAACAACCGATCCATCAATCTGTCCATGGTCCCTGATATTATCGAGAGGCGGATCTATCGGCGCCTGCTCATCCTGATCATGGGGCACATCAAGGAGACGCTCAGCGAGGTGTCCATCGATGTGCTGCACCACCGCATAACGCTTACCATAACCCCACTGGACGACGCGGTCGATCCGTCGCCCGAAGCATCATTATGATTTCTTCTTGTTCTCATGCTTCTTGAGGTGCGCCCTCATCTTGTGCACCTCCTCCCGTATCTCTTCCAGGACCGCCAGGATCTTCATGAGGGCATGCTGATCAGCACCCCCCTTTGTCGGAGCATAAGCTGTCGCTGACGCCGCAGCGGACGATGCCTCCGATGCAAACATTTCCCTTGCCTTGGTCAGGACCGAATCGCTGACGTTCCTCAGTCGGACGCCATGGCCCTTGTCCAGCATCGACCCCAGCCTCAGCATGACGGCCTTGGCGCTGCGACCGTGCCTGGATGCGACAGCCTCGGGTGTGGCCCCGTTTTCAAACAGGTGGACCATCTGCTCCTCCTCTTCTTCACTCCACCTCTTGCCCCTATTGTCCATTTTATCCATTTTTCATCTCATGAAAAATGAACCTTAAGCCGATATCCTGTAAGCAGAAAACAGTATCTGACAATCTCGTTTCATACAGATGCAGTATTCGGACGAGGATGAAAACTACTATTCTTCATCAAATAGCCTGGACGACGACTCCGTGTCGGATGAGGATGTTCAGCCGATCCCATACTGGGACGTTGTGCGTCATGGGAGCAAGTTCGCATCATACCGGTTCGTCATTGTCTATCCGGATGGATCGGAAGATGATGAACCAGCCAAGGCCTCATCATGTGAGCCGTCAATCAGGGAAGAAGGAGCGACGATCCTGACGGTCCTACCCGGGCGGGTCCGACCCGATGATTGGGGGTGCAGGCTCAGGGCGCCGGCTCCGCCGCCGGAGAAGGTCGAGAGCACGCCCCCCCCTCCTCCATCAGATGATAGACCCGTTTGGGAGTCTCACCGGCTGCACCAATCATTGGGCATGTCGATCCCACCACCTCCTCCCGTGGAGCAGGCTCATCAGGAGGAGGAGGATTGGTGTGTCATCCGCAGCAGCAAGGGCAACAAGAGATCGCTGCTCCGCAACAACATTGCACCCATCCAGCGGAACAATGATAATACGACAGACAGGAAGGACCTGCTGTGCAAGCTATCTCATCGGAGCGGATCATGCCAACGGGCCCATAACATGTCCGAGTGGCGTCCAAAAGAGTGCCGACGGAACGCATGCCGTCAGACCAACTGTTCCATGCTCCACCCGGCCACCGAGGATCGTGTGAAACTCCTGAACCGCCTGATCGGTATCCAGGGAACATTCTATCATCAGCACGCCCAAGATTTTAAGAGGCTGTATCTGGACACCCCCAACAGGAGATCGTCGTCCGATCGACCGCCATCGAGACGCGGAAGGGGCGGCAGAGGCAGCAGGAGATGAGTCTACTGTAAATGAAAATACCTCAGCATGAGGTCCTCGTCCTTGTTCAGCGTGCTGATTGCTTCCTCATCGAACCATGAATCGGGTTTATTTGTCATGACGATGCGCTTATAATCGGGATCCGTCTGATCATTTTTTCGGATCATCCGAATGTCCCGGAAGGACACAAATTGTTGGGATAATGTCGAAAAAAAAGTGGCGAGGTTGTGATCGATCGTCGTTCCTATCCACAACACCTTCTTCGATGGACAAAGGTGATGCGATAGATCCTGGACGGCCATGTTTGCCTGGGGAAGGAATTCGTCATCCCTGGAAAAGTCAATGCCCAGATCCTCCATCCACAGGCGGGATATGATGGGGAAGGAGTCTACCAGCGGTTGGTGCTCGGAATACCATGCATAAGATATCGGGAAGGGGGGTTCGATGTAGGGAGGCCTGTCCTTGTGCCAATGAACGAAGCTGAATATCCGTGTGATGGGCGAGCGGTAGGATCCGATGATGAGGATATTATGGTGGGACGATAATCTGATTATGCGCCTGATGACGTCCCCAAAGGTTATGCGCACGCCCCCATGGGACTGTTCGGACGGATGGTCTCCTCCTATTAATTCAATCAGAGAATGAGCCGTCATGACCGAATAATTATACTTGTAAGAATGATGCACGAATGAATTGTACAAGGTGTAAGTCCCCGACTTGGGAAAGGTCAGGATCAGCACCCTCAATCGCCTCAACGTGTCGTGGTTGTATCCCTTCTGGAACAAGAGACGATCAATGATGGCATCCATGATTATGTGTATACTACATAATCATGCACATAATAATCATTACTCAAAAAAAAATCTTGACTCATTAAAAAAAATGACGTCATACGCTCCGCTCGACAACACCTACTCATACTCACCCGCCGTCCTGCGGGCGAACCCGACCCTGGCAACCCAGGTCAACCGGTTCTTTTCTGACGCGAGGCCCATCGAGCCCACCGCCGAATACCAGGTCGGCGTCCACCCCAACCCTTTTACCTATTTTGCCCTCCAGCACGGCGGCCTCCAGGGCACTCAGGGCTACTTCCCCATCATGCAGGCCTACAACGGCGTCTGCTCCACCACCGCTATACGACCCTGCGCCGGTGATCTCCCCGATCAGACGTCATGATACCCTCCATAATCCTTCCAAAACGGTCCACATCGATGCTTCTGTCCTGCTTATTGGTATTATTGCAAAAGGCCATGATACCAGGATCGAACCGATCGGATCCCACAATCATGACGGAGGACAGGCACACGTCATGGACCGGCTCCCCGATCGCCCTGACACACACCCCGATGGCGACGTCGTCAATGACCGTCCTGTCCATCTCCTTGTCCGACATTATACTGCACAATGCGTGCGACATGGCGATAAACACCCCGGTGCAGTACCTCGTGCCGTCATGCCTGCCGTCGACGATCCCGTTGAGGGCGTCGCGCCACGATAGGGTGAGGAATGTCCCTCCATAAACGCAGGGATGCTCGGGGACGATCCCGCTCAGGATCCTGTAGGCGTGCGGTATGTCGATGCAGCAGGAAATATTGGTCCTCACGAGGTAATCGAACCGTCTGATCGATAACATAATGCGGATGGCAGTCATGGTCTTGTCCAGTATCCCGGGTATGCGCGTCTCGCACCCCCTGATGATGAGCATGTGGTTCTCCTCATCGAGCTCATACTCCTCATCGATGGGCGCCGACATGATGAAGTAGTACGATACCTTCTCCATAAGATCCGGCCGATCCTCACGGAGATGCCGGAGGTACACCAGCTGCGCTTCGCGCATACGGTCGTAGGCGTCCTCCCGGTTGTAGATGCACAGAAAGACCAGCCTCATTTTTTTTTTTTTGAGGAGGCAATCCATAAGATGCGTGCTGTCAGCGATAATGAGCCCCATAAAAATGAATATGTGTCTTGGTCATCTTAATGATTCTCCTTTGCACTAAACGGATGTTTGTTTGAAAAATCAAACAGATCATGGACGTTATCGGCATCTATTACGCCCACTTTGGGTCCGAGAACATCAGGGAGCGCAGGAGGCGCTACGCGTGCGCCCTGCTGTCCCACAAGACGGACGAGCTGAGGATGTGCGCGGATCAGATTTCCTGGTGCACCACAATCGACAAGGTGTGCCTGATGCTGAAGCACCTGGGCGAAAGACTCGACGGCCACCTGCCAGATCAGTCCGTCAGGGTCATGACGAGCACCCAACGACTCAGGACGTGCTACCGGAACCACATCTATCCCGCTGAAGTCGAGACCCCATCCTCCGCCTTTTACAAGGCAGACATCCGCCTCATCGACGCCATCCTCATCGACCGAGACCCATCCGTCGCAGAACACAACCGCACCCGCGGCGGCCACTGGCACCCCATCTCCAAATTCCTGAACACGGCTTAAGGACTTATCAGAATGACTGCCACCAATGGTCAGGTGAAGTAATAGGAGCGATGGTTATCGTGGCAGCATCGGGGAAGAATGACGCACAAAGAACAAGGCACCAATGGCCGAGCCGATGATGAACAGCACAAACCAGGGTTGAAACCATCTGCAGATGATTGATGAGATCGAGTGGGTCTTTGTCCATATTTGTTTTTATGATTGGGAATATTTTACTCATGATTGCAAACCCTGTGCAAATCAAACCCAAATTAAACCGACTTTCATGACATTTAAGGATTCATATCAGGGTTGGAACCGCTTTAAAGCAATGACCGAAATGACTTAAAGACATGATATGTATTTAAGCCGTCTTATCAATAAATTGTAGATGGTTTCAACCCTGATCCTTAAGGTGGGTCTGAAGACAGGTTTAAGAGAAGGAGAGGAGATCCGAGTAAATCCAAAGTTGACCCGCACAGGGTTTGCATGATCACAGGATGGATTCGAGATCCGAGTTGTTGGTAAACGACAGGATGGTCTGGTAGGTCTCAATAGCGGCGACGATCGTCCCCTCGGTCGAGTACTCGTGCCTCCCCTTCTTGCGGTGGAGGAGGTGCACCCTGATCGGCAGCAGAGGCTGGATGCGGTAAGACG
>Ga0214917_10000577_pt1 | contig 47776 bp, 31 predicted proteins | sample LL_1208_BB_MetaG_FD_177983 | JGI IMG/M metagenome (GOLD analysis project Ga0214917, IMG submission 177983) | Freshwater microbial communities from Lake Lanier, Atlanta, Georgia, United States - LL_1208_BB | ecosystem: Environmental > Aquatic > Freshwater > Lake | place: USA: Georgia | collected... | reverse complement strand
AAACTGTTCTCGGTGATGGTCGATCAGCACAAGCGAAACAAGGCAGCGAATCGAAAGGAAACTGAGGATGAGTTTGGAATCGTCTTTTCAGATTGCGAAGAAGATAACGATGATGGAATAACAGCCGAGACTGTGAATTATTTGCTGAAAATTTCGGCAAAAATCGATTCATCTGTAGATATATTTTTGATGCTTGTGGAGCTGGTCCTCATCAACAAACTCAGCCTGAGAATTGAAGCAGTCCTAAAATCGCTCAAACCACTGAGCAGTAAATCTAAAGAGCGTTTATTCGGAATTCTAAAAAAATACAAGTACAAGGTAAGCCGTAGCAATCTATGTTAGAAACCCCCAAAATAGAAGTGTGATTCATAATCTCTCTTTTGCAAATACCAACAACATCTCTCTCTTTCTATACTTTCTCCTATAACCGGTTTGTTTGGATTTCTTACAACTCATCGTGTGCTTCATCATCGTCATCGTCATCGTCGTCACCGCCACTGGCACCTCCAACATACTTCTTAATGATGGGTGCGCAAACGGCCTCAACTTCCTTCTGTTTAGCCTTGATTTCATCAACATCGGCATCAACATTCTCTCTAAGCCATTCCTCACCATCCTTAATGGCCTCCTTAATGGTTGATTTCTCATCAGATTCGAGCTTATCAGAGAGACCCTTGCTGTCACCGCTTCCCTCCACAGTAGAACGCATCGAGTACAAGTAACTGTCAAACGAGTTACGAGCATCAACCTTCTCACGGAGCATTCTGTCAGTCTCAGCAGACTCTTCGGCCTCCTTAATCATTCTCTCAATATCCTCTTGTGACAAACGGCCCTTGTCATTAGTGATTGTGATCTTCTCGCTCTTTCCAGTACCTTTGTCCTCCGCAGAGACATGAAGAATACCATCAGCATCGATTTCAAAGGTGACTTCAATTTGAGGTTGACCACGGGGAGCTGGTGGAATCCCAGTGAGCTCAAACTTACCAAGCAAGTGATTGTCCTTAGTCATAGCTCGTTCACCCTCAAACACTTGAATAGATACAGCTGGTTGATTGTCAGTGTAGGTGGAGAAGACTTGAGACTTCTTGGTTGGGATAACACTGTTTCGTGTAATCAACTTGGTCATAACTCCTCCAACAGTTTCAATACCAAGTGTAAGTGGGGTAACGTCGATAACAACAACCTTACCAGCCTCACCAGCAAGAATACCTCCTTGAACAGCAGCACCATAAGCAACGGCTTCATCTGGATTAACACCCTTGTTAAGTTCTTTACCATCAAAGAAATCCTTCAACAATTCTTGAACCTTTGGGATACGAGTCGAACCTCCTACCAAAACAATCTCATCAATCTGTTTCTTGGTAAGACCGGAATCATCCATAGCTCTCTTGAGTGGCTCAAGAGTTTGCTTGAATAGATCACTGTTGAGAGATTCAAACTTGGCTCTGGTCAATTCCTCACTGAAATCAATTCCATCATAGAGACTTGGGATCTCAATAACTGTGGAATGTTGCTTTGACAAAGTTCGCTTGGCGACTTCAACTTCCTTTCGGAGCTTTTGAAGAGCCTTCTTGTCCTTTCGAAGATCCTTTCCGTCATGATCTTGCTTAAACTTTTTAATAAAGTGATCCATGACTCGTTGGTCGAAATCTTCTCCTCCCAAATGGGTATCTCCGTTGGTGGCCAACACTTCAAATACACCATTGTCAACAGTCAAAATGGATACATCAAAGGTACCACCTCCCAAATCAAAGACCAAAATGTTCTTCTCAGCACCACTCTTGTTAAGACCATAAGCAATAGCAGCAGCTGTTGGTTCATTCAAAACACGAACAACATTCAATCCAGCAATAGTACCGGCATCCTTTGTGGCTTGTCTCTGGGCGTCATTGAAGTAAGCAGGAACAGTAACAATTGCATTGTCAACTGGAACACCAAGATACTTGGACGCAATGTCTCGCATCTTGACGAGAACCATGGATGAAACCTCCTCTGGTGCAAAGATCTTCTCTTCACCATTGACCTTGACTCGAATGTAAGGCTTGCCATCCTTGTCGATGATGTCATAAGGAAGCAACTTCTTATCTGCTTGGACTGACTTGTCGGTGTATCGTCTACCGATAAGACGCTTGACGTCAAACAGAGTGGACTGAGGATTGATTGAAGCCTGGTTTTTGGCCGCCTCACCAACCAATCGCTCATCATCAGTGAATGCCACGTAAGATGGAGTAATTCGGTTACCTTGATCATTAGCAATGATCTCAACCTGTCCATTCTTGTAAATACCAACACAAGAATATGTTGTACCCAAATCGATACCTATGATTGGGCCTGAGAGCTTGGCCTCCTTATCAGCAGACACTAACTGACTGGTAAGGCCCAAACCCGCAATAAGCAAATTTGTGAACGAATAACGCATACGAGATATTACTCTCTAATACAATCCTACGGAATTTCATGAAAGGGAGATTAAAGGCACGTCCGAGGGGAGGAATTCACTGTCTTATGATACCCAGAACATTGAGACGGAAGAAGCCGCTTCCCCGCCCTTATCGCGCGTGAAATTACCGGTGTTACTTCTGCATGCGTATTTCCGCATAGACATAGCGGGTACTCTTCGAAAAATTTCTCGCCGAATTCTCGAACATGTCTAATTATTTGTCTCGTAGTATCATATAATCCACTATGCCATTCACGGATGTCTTCTCCCTCTCCGGGCAGTATCTAACATACAGGGATTTTTGGACATTGGTACTAGGGGTTTATGCAGGTGTTGTTATCTTGACGGGTACGTTGCTCTCCGTTCTAGCCACGAAATACACTAAAAGTCCGTGGACTATGAAGGATGATGCGGAATACCGAAAGAGATTCAAAGCAATCTCTTGGTCCGTGGGCTTCTTCTATGCGCTCATCATGTTCCTGCTTGCGCTATGCAATGGTCTTTTTGTTTTTGGGGGCTCATCAATATGGATATTTCTAGGTGCGTTGCTGGGGATACAGCTAGTATTTGCTCTAATCGCGATATTTGTACCGACCCCGTACTTAGCGTTCGGAATCATTACGGTCTCCAATTGGTACATTGCAGGATCCATATTTTTCCTGATTCAACTACCATCAATGTTCGACTATGCGCCTGCCAATTTAACATGGCTCACGTCGGTTGCTTCGGCAGTCCCTATGGGCTTCATGGCCGCAATATCGTTCATCCAATTCACCAATAAGGATGACGCCACCCCATGGAAAAATCGATTCAGTATTGCGATACGCAAGTGGGGATTCTGGTTATCTATATTGATTGTTGTTGCTATCTCGATTGTACTTGCCTTCTTCCTCGCGGGTACATGCATTTCGATCTATGGCCCTAACGCGGACGGATCATGGATTCCATTCGCGGGAACTGTTCGTTGGAATTCCCGAATGATGCGATCAATCTCCCGAGGTAATCCATGCCCAGGACCCGGTCCTTGTCACGTGTATCTGACAGCAGGCCCAGATCTTACATCGTCTGTGTTTGTGAATGTTCATTTACCTCTCAACACAGCCACGAATCTTACTATTGCATACAAGGCAGCCAGTATTTCGGGATCATCAATCGCCACAGAATTTGACGTCCCTCTTATCGACAAGCAAGATGACAGACAAGTATTTTCTGCATATTTGTCGGACCTCCCATCGGCTTCGGAGATTAGTTTTTCTCTCCTCATTAACGGAAACACTTCTATAGGAGAATCTGCATATTACTTCAAGACGGCCAACGCGGACGGTCCGGTGAAATTCGCCGTTGCTGGAGATGGCGGAATAACGGATCAAACGAGCGAGATTATTACGCAAATGATTGCCTCTAGACCAGATGTTGGATTCATTGGTGGAGATGTTGCCTATGACAATGGATTCCTCTCTTGCGCATGCGTTTGGGACGATTTCATTACATTGTGGGAGACGCAAAAAATTGACGACAAGTATTTGGTTCCAATCAGTTTGGCGGTTGGCAATCACGATGTTGGTGTCAATGACAATAACGTTGATGCCTTTGCGCCAATGTCGACGGAACAATGCAATCCCGAATCTATATTGCACGCACGGCCATTGTTTTTCGCGTGGTTTCCTTTTGAAACAATCGGCAATTCAGTAGCTCCTATTTGCCAACGAACAACCATGAGAGTACATAGAGTGGGCAACTTGACCAATATGTGGGTCCTAGACACTGCATACACTGTTTCAGCGGAAGCCAATGTGGATTATGTCAATTCGGTCATGTCTAATTCGACACTGACAAATTTCGCCGTTTACCATGTGCCATTATACACAGCCAACGTTGACGACCAAGACGAGGGAGTGTATTTGCAGCAATTGTGGCCCCAGAAAATTTTTGACAAGTATAATTTCCAGGCGTGTTTTGAGAATCATGCGCATGCATATAAACGGACAAAACCGCTTGTGAACAATACAGTTGTCAGTTCTGGTGGAACAGTGTATATGGGAGACGGAAAGATGGGGATTGCAGGAATGGCAGTTCCAGGGGATTCTAAAATTGTAGCGCCAAGTCCGGACAATGTTTTTGCAAACACTGGTACAGAGTACCATTTCTTTTCAATCTCCATAGAGGCAAGTGGGAAAGTCCACATTGACGCCATCAATGAAGTTGGAACAAGATTCGATCAACAGGATCTATGACAAGGTGATACCCAAACATATATATCGGATTTATAGAGCATTATGCAATTGTACGATAGAGACTTTTTAAGGGCGGGGTAGTGTGTGTGCATTGTTTTCATCTTGTAGTGTCTTGAGTATGACTTGGTTATCCGGAGCAGGAGAATCGCTAACGTATAGAGATTTTTGGGCAGCCAGTCTTGCAGTATACACTGGATTGGTGTCGTTGTGTGCCCTGATTAGTTGTATCGTCCTTTGGATGTATGGGCGGCGGTATTGGTTTATGGAACCAAGTAAACGGACTTGGAGAGACGATATTCCCATATATGGCGTTTGTGGAATGTATTTGGTGAGTCAAATTCTATTGCTCGCCCAAACATTACCAAACGGGATAGTTGTGTTTGGAGGATCGTCACTTTGGTGGTTTATTCGAATCCAAATCGTTTTGCATGTCTTTTTCATTCTTGTCAAGATGATGCTTGGATCGACTCGGTGGACATTGACATCATTTTCCATTGTTTCAGGAGTTGCAATTTTTGGCTCGATTCAAACCTTGTCTATGTTTGATTATGTTGACCCAAACATTACGTGGTTGATAGGAATTACGGCGTCCACTCCGACGGCTCTTGCGGCTATCATCCGGTTCATTGATCACGATGAATCTCTGCGTTATGCGGGATCTCTCAAGTCACAGTTTGTGATGGCATTTAGTCGAAAACGACTCGTTGTTCTTATCCTCGGTGTATATTTCGGGGGGATTCTTACAACGTATTTCTCCGCCGGAACGTGTCTGATTGTGTATGGCAACAAGGCAAGTGGATCATGGATTCATTGGTCGCCATCAGCGCAATGGAGTTCTCGATGGATGCGTTCCGCATCCATCAATCCGTGCCCGCCTGACGGTACAGACCCCTGCCATGTTTACTTGACGGCTGGGTCTAATTTGACATCGGAAGTGTTTGTGAATGTTCACTTACCGCTACACACGAAAGGGTCAAGTCTGGTGGTTTACTTGGGCCACGCCGAAGTGGTGGCAGAAGAGTACCAGGTCCCTCTGCTGGACGATCATTTACAGCGTCGATTTTTCGTCGCCCATTTGACCGGCTTAAAAGCCGAGAATAGTTTTTCCCTCCGTATTGGGTTTAGAACGGTAGGGGAGGAAGCGTACTGGTTTCGAATGGTACCCGGCGACGGAAGTCCGGTGTCTATGGTGATTGCGGGTGATTCGGGTATAACGGAGACTGCAGACAAGATCATGGCTCAAATGATACGGTCGAGACCTCACGTTGTCTTTATTGGTGGTGATGTGGCATATGACAATGGACTCTTGTCATGCTCATGTGTATGGGACGATTTTCTCCATATGTGGGAGAAGAGACGGGTCGACGGCAAGTACTTGGTTCCACTTAGTTTTGCGGTCGGAAATCATGATGTTGGAGTGACTGATAATTTTTCAGCCTTTGACACATTGAGCGAATCGAAGTGCGACCCCACAAGTCGAGTACATGGACGACCCATGTTTTTCGATTGGTTTCCACATGAAGTGGACGAGCATGGACGGGTGCTGCCAAGCTGCCAGAGAACTACTATTAGGAAACATAGCATAGGGGACAAGGTTAATGTATGGATGCTCGACACTGCGTACGCAGTGTCGACGGAGGATAATGTAAAGTTTGTAGACGCCAATATGGGATCGAAACCAGTAGCCACGAACTTGGCCATTTACCACGTACCCATGTATGCTGCAAACCTGGACGATCTTGGAGATGGACCGTATCTGAGAGATGTGTGGCCTTCCAAGATATTTGACAAGTACTCATTCAAGGCGTGTTTTGAGAATCATGCACATGCATACAAACGAACAAAGCGGTTGATAAATAATACCGTAGCGACGAATGGAGGGACGGTCTATATAGGGGACGGGCGCATGGGTATTACGGACGCCCTGGAACGTCATCGAATGATTCCACCGGACAGTGAAAACGTATTTGCACACACCGACGTTGAATACCACTTCCTATCGATATCGATTGGAAGGACTGGTGATATTAAGATTAACGCTGTCAATGAACAAGGAGTCGTATTCGACTCACAGGAACTCTAAGAACTTATTTTCGGGATTAGTATAGAGCTAGGCGAACGCAAAAGTTTGAGTGAACATTGACCGTTATCAAAAATGAAAAAATGTCAAAATTGCGGAAGAGCATTCGGAGACGAAGCTTATGGTCGGCATATCCTATTCTGTACATCTTCCGTGTCGCCCAACGGGGACCCGTCACCCCAGCACGTCGTCCGACTTGAGACAGGCGAGCAAACTATAGTGAGATCTGACGAATTCATGGAATGGTTGAAAGAGGAGTTTGTACATAATCAAAACCGAATACAACGACTACAGACAACGAAAACGGAGGCGGCCATGTGCAGCACAATGGCGCGATATGTCTGCGAGGTTAATCCTTCTCCGAGAATCCTGTTCCAGAGCCTGCGGCAAGATCCATCGAACAAATCGGTCGAAATTTTCGAGAGGGGACTGCAGAGAAAGGCGACCCCGCCTAGCGGTGCCTGGCGAGTCCGAAAATCACCGTCGGAAAGCAGAGTTGTAAGAAACGCAAGGAGATGAGATCTAAATCAACTAAACATGACTATGCATGCGGTGCTGTTTCTACTGTATAGTGCATCTGAAATTTTTTTGGGAGACGATGTCAATTGTTCTCGCGGAGGACAAGAAATATTATGCTGATCCCTCGGATGTATATGGGGCCACGGAAACGGTGTATCAACCTGAAGATACGCAGCCTATTCATGTTCCTATCGTTTCCTCGAAGAGGTATGTCCGTCACGTATTGTGTGAATCATGTTTCCTTCAGGATTGTAAATTTCGAATTGACGGAAACAATTCCAGATTTGAACTTCGAATATTCTTACCTTCAATCATCCATGTCATTTCCGAGTCTCATCCGTTCGATTGCAGTGGTGGGCCCACTTCACAGTGGTAAGACCTCTTTCATCGATTTACTGGTTCGTAAAGTTCGGGACACACGAACACAACGCGAGAAAGACAAGATGATAAAAATCGCCAAGCAGGATATTGCATCCAACGTTGATGATTCGCCTTGGGACGGTTTCAGGAAAACGAAACCTGAGCGGATTCTCAATCGTTACACAGATACTCGTTTGGACGAGCGCGAGCGTGGTATTTCAGTGAAGTCGGTTCCTCTTTCATACATGTTGGAGGATTCGAATGGTAAAAGCTTCCTGGTGAACCTTATTGATACTCCAGGTCATCCAGACTTCCAGGATGAGGTTGAAGTCTCGACCCGACTTGCTGATGGTTTATTCATTGTTGTCGATTCCGTTATGGGAATGACTGAATCACTGCGTCGTCAACTCAAATCGTGGCTTACCACTAACGGTTTTGACAGATCCCACCTCATTCTTGTGATCTCTCAATTCGATCGTCTCCTTCTCGAACTCCGTCTCCCACCCACGGACGCGTATTTCAAGTTGCGCTATATTATTGAAGAGTTCAATTCTGTGATAGCCGAAATCACTCGCGACACATCTTCTCGAACTTTTCGTCCAGATCTCGGAAACGTTTTGTTTGCTTCTGGAAAATTCAATTTCTGTTTCAGTCTTCCCTCCTTCTTGCAATCCACATATATTGATCCATCTCGGTCCGAAGGGGTCCCATTCATATCAGGAGTACCAGCAGGATCATTTAGGGAAGAGCTCGATATCCTAACCAAATGCATGTGGGGGAATGTGTACTACGATTCCGAATCAAACAAGTTTAGTCGTGGTACAAACATTGACTCAAAACGAACCTTTGTTGAATTCGTTCTTGAACCTATATATAAATTGGTTGGTGCATGCGTTTCAGCGGAACGTGATGAATTGAAACACTTCCTAACCGCGGCAAATATTTCCATCCCACATGCAGTTTATGACATGGATTCTCCGGAAATTTTAACGCATGTAATGACAGAGTTTTTTGGCCCACCAACTGTGGTCATTGATACACTCCGTGACTTTGTTCCATCGCCAGCTCTCAATGCTAGGAGCAAAATCGCCACATCTTATTCCGGCAGTTCGGGTCATCCAGTGTTTCAGTCCATGTTGAGTTCTGACGCAACCGCCCCAGTTGTGGTTCATTGCGTGAAATCGATCCACGACACAAATTGCGATTCTTTCTTCGTTTTGGGAAAAGTGTATTCGGGTACATTCATTGCTGGCGAATCGCAAGTGAAAGTTCTCGGTGAATCGTACAATTTTTCGAATGGAGAGACTGAGGATTCCTCAGTTGTCACTGTGGGAGACCTCTTTATTCCTGGAGGACGATATTTGGTGCCAGTATCTCGTGTTCCAGCGGGTAACTGGGTAGTGATCCAGGGGATTGATTCAGCGGTAACCAAGACGGCAACTTTGATTGACTCGTTGTTGAATGAAGAATCGTCAGAGGAAGAGGGAGTTGAGATTTTTTTGCCTCCAAAATTTACCAACACTCCAAGTGTTAAAATTGCATGTGAACCGCTCAATCCGACAGAACTCCCAAAAATGATTGAAGGACTCAGGAAGATTGAACGAGCGTACCCGTCAGTTCACAGTAAAGTAGAGGAGAGCGGGGAGCATGTAGTTATAGCCACAGGTGAAGTGTGTATGGATTCGGTTCTTCATGATCTTCGGAAACTGTATGGCGATTTGGAGATCAAATTGTCTGAACCTGTCGTTGTCTTCAACGAGACATGTATAGAGACGAGTCAGTACCAATGTTTTTCGGCGAGTCCGAACAAATTGAATGCGATTTCGTTTATTGCAGAACCAACAACGAAACGTGAACAGGAACATTTGGTGGAAAAATCTAGTAATATTGGGAGCGAAAGATTTGTTGGAAAAGAGGAATTCTTCTTGTCCAAAAAGTTTTCCAAGGAGCGCAACGCGCTCCTTGTAGATGGTTGTGGTTGGGACGCATTGGCAGCTCGGAATTTATGGGCGTTCGGGCCGGACTGGTCTCACGGCACAAATATTCTGATAAACGATACTTTACCTGACAATGTGAGTAGATCGGATTTATCTTCAATCCGTGAATCAGTGGTTCAGGGATTTCAGTGGGCTATGCGGGAAGGTCCTTTAGTGGAGGAACCAGTTCGAAATTGCAAGTTGAAATTACTCGATGCAGTACTAGCATCTGACCAACTTGCTCGAGGAACTGGTCAAATCATCCCGACTGTTTGCCGCAGTGTTTATGGATCTCTTCTGACCGCTTCTCCCCGTCTAATGGAACCGATGAAGATTGTGGAAATCGATTGCCCCAGCGATTGTGTCCAGGCTGTGTTTAATGTCCTGTCTCGTCGCCGAGGCCATGTGATCAAGGATGGGCCCAAACCAGGAACTCCGTTACACACGATGCATGCATTTTTGCCCGCAATTGATTCGTTTGGATTTGAAACTGATTTGAGACTTCACACCCACGGACAAGGGTTCGGGGTGTCGTGGTTTGATCATTGGGCAGTAGTCCCGGGAGATCCTTTGGATAGTGCAATTACTCTTCGACCGCTGGAACAAGCACCGCAACAAATCCTCGCACGTGATTTCTTCTTGAAGACGAGAAGGAGGAAAGGGCTCAGTGAAGATATCCAGATAGAGAAGTATTTAGATGATGTGGTTAGTCTAGGACTCGCCAGACCTGACACAAATATGTGGTAAGAGCGCCCAATAGTGATAGATTCTCAGTATATAGAAAAAAGAGTGTGTGTTTCCGACGTGTTTACCCCCCAAATGTTCTTCAAGATGGATAAATCGATTCTAGCAGAACTCGGACGTTTGGAAGCTGAGAAGAATTTCGCAGCGATTGAGATTCTTTGTTATTCCAAACTTTCTCTTTCAATTGAGTTTTTCTATCATTACATAAACGCAATTTTTTGCGGTGATTTTCGAGATTACAAAAAAGTTATTCTCGTTTATGAATCAGTGAAATCGGGTCATACAGATTTGTTTTCTGACTATTGTGACAAATTCGTTGTGCAGGCCGAATTGCGGTATATCCAGTCGCTGCTCGCGACTGGCGATACCGACAAGGCGGAGAAAATTCTAAAGGAATATATCTTTCGCGTATTGCCCGAAGACGTGGTTTCAGGTGTCCTCACACACAACGGATCTCCGTTGTGTCAGGACATTCTGAAGGATAAATCGAGTCGCTCAGGGATGAGTGAGATGATGTTCCTACTTGGGAAAATAACCGCAGACACAAGAGAGAAACGCAAATCAAGTATTCCATTTTTTCTCACAGCGGTATACTTGGACTCCCGAAACGTGCATGCATGGGAACGACTTGCCAGTTCTCTCACAGTGAGTGAAAAGGGTAAACTTTTTTCCCGCTTCAAATGGAATCAGAATGGCGATGATATGAGGGAATGGGTTGCGAAAAAATTGATGCTCGCAGAAACAGACGATGTTGGGTCAGGAGCTGTTCCAGATCTTGCCCGGATAGAACAATTACTGCAAACTTATTTGCTTCAAGACAGAGTCGAGAAAGCTGTGGATTTGCTTGAAAGATTACCTTCAGACTCGATAGTGTTTAAATCCGCTGATGTTGCGTATTTGGTAGGAACAGTATCATTGCGATCATCTCCACGAAACCAGCGTCAACGACTGTTTACGATGAGCAGTTACTTGTTGCAGAATTATCCGGAAAAACTGGAATCATTTTTTGTCACTGCCTTGTACTATTTGTCAATTTCAAGATTCGATATAGCGCGCAAATTTTTCTCCAAATCAACCACTCCCAGTGTCGTTGATGGTTGGATAGGTTACGGTCTTTCGTTTTCATTCTCGGATGAATCTGGTCACGCAATCAATGCGTTCCGTAAAGCGTCGCGTTTGTTCCCATCATCCGTTCTCCCATGGCTGTATATGGGAATGGAATATATCCGAACAAACGAGTTGAAGCTTGCCCAGAGTTACTTGGTGAGTGCCCTCGATTTGACGACCAATGATGATACAAACTCTCGCTTGTACAAGCAAACAATTTTGAATGAGATAGGTATTATTTGTCTCAAAGCCGAACAGTGGGATATTGCTATTGAAAATCTACGTCTATGTTGCGATGAAGATTCCAACGATACGAGGAACATGGGGGTATTCTTGTCGAATCTGGGGTACGCCTTTCTTAAATCCCGGGACTTTGAATCTGCCATCAAAGTCTTTGACAAGGCGATCTTGATGAATGGAGAGACTGATGCTAACGCCTTGGCCGGACTCGGATACTGTCATCACTGCAAAGGCAATTTATCAAAAGCGATCGATCTGTATAATTTGAGTTTGGGTAAAACGGGAGGTAATCGCAAAATTGAAAATCTGCTCAACAATCTAATCCAACTAGCCGTGAATGAATTCTCATTCTCGGTAAAGCACACGTTCGAGGACACCTCAGATCATATGGTTGTCTCGGCTTGTTAGGAACTTAAAATTAATATATCAGACGGGATGAGGGGGGAGAGATACAGTAGAAAGTTAATCTGGGAGATATGGTTCAAAAATTTTCAGTAATGCTAGGTTCGGCGACTGTGACGTGTCTTGGTGATTCATCGCCGGGTGTCACGGGTTTCGAACATTCCTTAATGTGGTACCTCCACATGATTATAACAGAGACTATAACAACAAGAGCATCCCATCCGGCGATAAAGGTTCCCATAGCGAGCATTCCTCCCCAATCATAGAGTCGTCGACCGGCAAGGTTACCAATGGCGTATCCTGCTTGCACAAACATATCTCCAAGAGCGTATCCGATAGCATGTGCATGGGGTATATTTGTGGATTCGACAATGGCTGCAATACATGGATAAACGGCGACTTCAACAATTGAAGCAATACCAAAAGCTATACCAATGCATGCACCGACGCCAGCCAGAGTATCGTCAAATAACTGGAACAAGGGGAAAAAGAGGACAAACAAAAAAAGTCCAAAAATCATCACCTTGTAGTGGCCAACTTTATCAACAAACCAACCAGCTATTGGGGCACAAATCGTAAACATCAACGGACCAATCGAATAGATCAAGGACGATATAACCACATCCAAACTATTATTGTCCCATTCAGTGAGAATCGCAGGTAATGTGCTTTCACAAGACCCAAAAGAGAATCCATCCGAGAAAATTCCAACAAGAACTATAAAGGAGAGTGGATTGGAGAAGATTTTCTTGACACACGGCCACATGTCCGATCTACTCATCGACTGAATTCGAGACTCGGATGACTCGAGATGTTTCGGGGTCGCTACTGCGCGCGCGAGTAAAATGTAAGAAACAGCAGCGCAAATAAATGTAGCAATTCCAGGAATCAAAAAAGACCATGTCTGACCTAATTTGTCATACATGACACCCGACAACACTGGCGCAACCAAAGTTGAATGGCCAGCTGAAGAATACGCAATGGAAGTGTATTTTCCTCGCTTTTTTTTTGGCACACATTTCATAAGGACCGACATCCCTCCAATCATGAGTCCAGATGTGCCAATTCCATGCAAGACGCGGCCAGCAAAAAAACCACCCTCTGATGTGGCAAAAGCTATTCCTGTATATGCTCCAACGAGGGCAAAACTTCCGAGAGAAAACAAAAGAGTTGTTGGTAGTTTGGACGAAGAAAGGGCGAAAACTGGACCCATTGCCATATTAACAAAACTCTTCACTGATTGAATCACAGAAAGTGTTTCAAGGGAAATGCCATGACTTGTGGCTAACCGGGGTCCCAAATTGTCGAAAGCTGCGACAAGGAAGAAATTGAAAAACAACGCCACATAGACGATAATTGCAACTTCAAGTGCAATATCCATGAGAGTAACTGGGGGAACAGAAAGTGGGGAAAACGAGATGAGGATTAAGGGGTGGGTATCAGTAAGAGTCTAATTGGAGCGACGTGTGAAAAACTGTGTAATGAATATGACTAGAATAGTTGCTGCTGGAACAGAGCTTATCCCTATTCCGATTCCGTAAAGACCACTCCAGTCGAAAAATATTTTTCCAACAATATTGCCAATTGCGAATCCGGCTTGGACGAAAATCTCCACAAGACAAAAACCGACAATATGCACCGGGTCCGGAGGAGTCTTGATAAGGATGCATGCTGCCTCTACAACCAAGGTTGCAAGAGGATAGACTGAGATTTCCGCCACCGCCTCAATAAATGTGGTGACGATTATTGTCCCTGCAATACCTCCAACCGACACGGCCATGAATAGAATAAGGGGTCCAACAACGACATAACTAACCATGGCAGATACGAGGAAAATAGTGGGTCCAAATTTGTCAATCAACCAGCCAATAATTGGAGCAAAGAGGGCAAATGTAAGGGCACCTGAACTCCATAAAAGATTCGAAGTAAGGACCGACTCACCTCGGTCAGCCATGTACTGCGGAATAGAGGTCTCAATACAACCATAGGCAAAACCACATGACAGAATGCCGAGATAGGTCAAATAAGCGAGGGAAAATGAAAAGATAGATTTAACAATAGGTATGATGAGTTTGCGGTCGAGCTGTTTGGGAGGGTCTGGTGAGAGGGGGTCGGCTGAGTCGGGTTTATTACGAAGGTATCTATTAAGGAAAACGAGAGCCGAAACAGCGGAAGCCAAAGTTGTGATTCCCGGAATGAGGAAGGTCCAAATTTGACCCAAGTTATCGTACATTACAGCAGACAAAACAGGAGCAACCAAACTAGCGTGAGCAAGGCCGGAATATGCAAAGGAAATGTATCGACCACGCCGGTCTTTCGGGACAGCTTCCACTAGCAGCGACATACCTGATACCATCACGGATGCGATCCCCACGCCTTGTGCAATGCGTGAGACCAGAAATCCAGCGAAAGATGACGAAAACGCACATCCAAAGTAGGCCCCAGTAATTGCGAATTGACCGAAACAGAAAAGGTCCACCGGTGACCACCGCGAAGCCATAATGGCTAGAATCGGGCTCACTGCCATATGAGTGAAACTCTTTATAGACAGGACAAGGGAGGCCTCAATCGACGATATCGCGTGGTCATCTGCAAGCCGCGGGAGGAGAGGGACGATCGTTCCAACGAGGAAGAAGTTCAGAAATATCGCGACATACACAAGGCCGGTGACAAGGAGGATTCTTTTAGGTGCCTTGAATATCATTCCAACAAACGGAGAAATATTTCCTTCCCAGTTCCCGGTCCTCAAAAATGTACATTACCAAACAAATCGCATGAATATATGAAGAAACAAACTAACAACTATGAATATCTAATTCGATATAAGTCTATTTCTTCCGAAAAGCAAACATCGCTTGGTCGTCTTCGGATTCGGATTCAATTATTTCATCGGATTCATCGTTCTCGTCTTGATCACTTTCGTTGTTTTCATCTTCCGACGATTCATCTTCATCGGTTTCTTCACCGTCTTCATTCAGAGCTCTGTTTTTATGAGACGCCACTGAAATGTCAGAGTAGTTATCTTCAGAGTCAGTATCCAAGATTTCGTCTATGGGTTTCCCTGTTGCACTCGAAATCTTCTCTGCGCAAAATAGGGTGATTGGGCACCGACCAAGGTACTCGAGCGCTAGTTGAGCGACGTTCATTGATGGTTCATCGCATGTGATGGAGAAGTCTGCCCGATATGACACCAGCGTCTGCAGTATCTGCATCCCGACTTCTTCATCCAGCTCATCACTGGCGACTCGTTCTATAATCATATGAGCGGCGGTGTTTCCGTCGCTCGTGTTTCTGACATTCGCATCCATCCCACACTTTTCTATGGCGAACTTTGTCACACGAACAGAGGATGAGAAATGCAAAATATTGTTCCCATCGTCATCGATCGCATGCATATCGACTCCTCTCGATTGCATGTACTCGAGCTCTTCGAGTCGATCATGAATGGCAAACAAATGAATCGCTTCCATATTGTTGTGGTAGGGGAATTTCTCACTCAGTTCTTCGCTAGTCAATTTCGCCAAATCACTCGTGCTCGCAACAGAGTCTGATGATTCGCATGATTCAATGTAAAACATTCGCTCAATCGGGTTTAAAACCACTCGTTGAATGAATTCGAGAACTTCACTTTTTTGATTCATTTTCCGTCTCATCTTTGCGTCCACCAACACAGCAGTTTCAATGGCAGATTTGTTGCTGTCATCGCGCAGCAACAAATCGCATCCCATATTGTACAGCCATTCAACAACGACAACGTCGTCGTATAAGACCGCATAGTGGGCAACACTTTTACCTCGTCCGTCGGTCTCATTCAAAAGTGATTTTGCGTCACGATTCTTTGCAATTTCTTCATCAAATAGCCTTTTGGCTTCCACGAAATCTCCCTCTCGAGCTGCATCCAAGAGCGCCTTCATTAACAGAACCTAGGAGAAGATTATAGAGGACAAAAGCGATCGCGGAGAAATAAAAATACGGTATGCGCTCTCTTTTATTGACTCTAGCCGTTGATTCAGGATGGGACTTGAGATTTAGCAATAGTGCCGAGCTTTTTCAAAAACTTGAGATCGGGAGATACCGATTTGGGTAGTACAATTTTCACCATGTCAGTGCTCTTCGTGATCTCCATGTTGAAAGCAAGTGTTTGGTAAACAGCACGAATGGCCTGTTGCTGTTGGTTAGAGGCAACAGTTGGGGCGGGCCAATCGGCAGCTCCGGGAGCAACGAAAACCGGGGTCAAAACAATGTATGGATCGTCAGGGTAATGTTTGGAGACAATTTCGAGCTTGACAAAGTACATACAACGAAGTGATGTGCCAATGATCCAGGGTAGGAGCTTTTTATCTTGGGGAAAGTTGATTGTGACTTCACCCTGATTAGCAACTGGTACGGAGATTGGTTCAACGAGGACTTCGAGATCTTTGTGCCGTTCAAGACCTCCCTCATAACCAGTTCCTATATGAAGTGCGCGTACTAAGGACGCATGCATGCGTTTGATTTCTCGTTTCACTTCTGATTTTCCTACATCAATTTTGTATGATAAATTGACCTTGGAATCAGCGCTCGTGTACAACGACTTGTTCACTGTAGTCTTGATATCCATGGTACCTCTTTGGAAACAACATCCCATACATAGGTACAGGTTGCGTTTAGTGAGGAACGTGTTAGGGGAGGAGGAGACGGGTGCAGCTAGTGGTGGGGGGAGGAGGACAATCAAGTCCATATCTTTGCTAGGAAAGTAGTCAAAGATTGTGTCAAGAGTGAATGGTTGACCCTCCGGATGTGCCATTGAAACATGAGCTGAAACTTTGTATTCAATGGCACCGGAAACATCGTCACTGGGAGGTGATTTGAAGGATGGAGGGATTCCATTAGGAAGCTGGAATGAGAAGGGAAGTTCAACTGCACAACATTTTCCAGCAGGGAACATTCCATCAATCCGGAACAAATGATTTGCAGAAAAGATCTCCTTCTCAAACGACGAAGAAATAGTCAAGTCACTGTTCCTTTCTGTTCCCTTAATGCGGACTTCAACTTGATATATCGGGGCATCGTGAAGAGACGAAAAAACAAAGAGGACACCATTGACTAGATCACCGGGGTAGTAGGAAGATTTCTCAAGAGATATTTCGAAACTTGTCTTGGGGTTCGCCATGGGAACAACTGAGGATAATGGAAGGGAAAAGAAGAGAAAAATTCTTCACACTAGAAAGAAACCTTTATAGGAAACCACAAGGTATGCTCTGAACCCAAACATCCATATTCAGCAACAATCTCCACGCCATACTCACCTCGAACGATTGTACCATTCGGTGCAGCACGACGGTATTGCTTATACGTTCCGTCAACATCTTCGGGAGAAGGGAGAGCTAGAGACACATCAATCAGGGTTTCCTCTGGCCCTTCATTAGCTTCCCGCACACGGTAAAAACATGTGCTAGCGTAGTTGACCATAATTGTGGATCGTGCTGGAACAACCTGCAACGTTCCAGTGGATGATACCTGACATTTATATTTGATCGAGACCGTTAGTTTATCGATTCTGGCGGACCCACCGACTGAAACAACATAATCTACGGGACATGGTGGAGAAAGAATTTCACTTTCTCCCGATACTGTGATGTTGCAAGTCCCGCGCTTGAAAAAGAGGCAACAAGAAAGCGAAGATACGTCTGAGCTCTGCCATTTGCTGGAACGGATCACCGATAGTCGTGACGTTGGGGTCCCTGCCACAACATCAACAGGTTGTTCCGACTGGAAATTTCCAACCGTCAAACGCACGATGTATTCAATTACAATATCATCTGAAAATCGCATTGATGGTGGTAGATCGTCGGGTATTGATAGGATGAACGCTTGCTCGTTAGTGGTGGTGGACGCGACAACCTTGACATCCTCACCCTCCATTAGATAGCCCTGCTGGAATACGAAACGACATGTTTCTCGCTTGATGATTTGAATCAAAATCTTCGAGTGATTGTCAGAAAGAATGTTCGCTGATTCAATCGTCCCTGCGAACGTGCCTCCCGCTAGTATTTGTGGGGGAAATCTGGCGAAGAGAGAAGCTGTAATTTTTTTTTCCAATCTTGGACTTACAGTACGGGAATCATGTAAAAATCGGTTGATGTTTCTACTCACGGATGATTGGTTGTAAGGGAATATTTTAACATTTCTATATGTGAGTGTTGATGATTGTCTTGGGATATATGAATGGAATAGAATGTAGATAGCCCGGATGCTTTCGTGACCCCATTTGTTGTTTCGAGGGGTCAGTCGATACGGATAGCTATTGAATGAGAAAACTCCATTTTCACTGCACGTTCACGCATGATGTCGGAGTGGTTGTGTTGAATGAGTCGGTGAATGATTTAGGGAAGATGTGTCGTTGCAAAATCCGAGGGACGACAAGCGCTTTAAACTCCGCTCGTGTTTCCCTGGATAGGTTCAGGCAAATTCTTCCGGTTTCTCAATGAGCTCGTAGGGGTGCTCCTACGAGACGGTGTTCGGTTCCCATAGGACCAATAGTGGGAGAGTGATTAGCGGTCTTGAGTACACATGGAACAAGTTGACCACCGCGTGTGTTGTCGCGAACCAACGGAAGATATTCCGGATTTCGAATACGATGTACTGACGCATTCTTGAGAACGTTCGAAATGTTCGCTTCCAACCCTTGTATGACAGCATAACTAACCGATAAACCTGTGCGTGATCCCCGCATTGATGAAAGATGCTTCTTGTGGAATGACTTGCGGAAAGTCTCGGCGTAATACGGGTGGGTAAAATTAACAAACGAATACCCTAAATTCCTACCCGTGCTTATATCTGTAGGCAGATATACAAAATCAATCGCTTCACCATATCCTTCCAATATTATATCATTCAGAAGCATTCTCTGCGTGCATTTACGCGGGACGTTTCGAACCATAACGGTTGTCATACCAGCTGAGCAAGCGAGGAAAGAGTCCAGGACGGACAGATCATGCGTAGCCAGGGCCTCTTGGGGTTGAGCGGGAGATTCGATTGCCGAATAGTTGGCGCTCGAACCTTGGTACAGTTCAGTTACTCCGTTTGTTGGAACATTTTCAAAGACAGAGACACCTTGAATGGCCTCAATAAGCAGCTGCATCAACGCATACGAGTCATCTGTGTTCGAATTCAGACAGTTCTCCATCGATCTAGTCGACAACGCCGCGAAAAGCGACTGAAAATTTTTCGAGCAACCCTCTTGAATAATAGCCGGCTCTAGAATCAATATATATGTCTGAACTGTCTACTCTGTCGAAGGTGGCTATAGGTGCTTCCTTAGCCCTTGCAACCGCTGGTGCTGTGTATGTGCTGTTTAGAAAGGAGGAGCAAATCCCGGAGAAGGCGACCGGATCGGTCACATCGGAACCAAAGGACATCGTTGTTGAGAAGATTGACGCGTCAAAAATAACCGTCGAACAACTCCTTTCTATTATGGATAGGATTATCGAATCTCAAAATGTTATGAAGGGAGTAATGAAGAGAATTACCGACGAGATTACCAGTGGTGATTTGACATTTGTGCAAGCCTACGAAAGAGTGAAGGAGTTGCAACCCAACGATCCGATGGAGCAGACTGGATTGTCAATGAACGAGTTTGATGAATTGCTTGACAAATTCCAGGAGGATCCACGTATTCTCGATTCGATCGCTCGTATTATGGGTCCTTCGGAGGAGGATATGGCTGGTGATGATGGCAAGATTTTAACTGTCAAGGAACTCATCGAGATCCATCAATATATGTTGGACGAATTGAGAGGTATCACTGAGGAAGTGAAGGGTGGTATGAAGTTCGATCCACGAACTTTGACTGTCACTGCTCAAGTTCTCGTTGGAGCTAAGGTCGAGAAGAAGTTCAAGGTTGGATCACCTGCGGTTGAGAGATCTGTTATGACCCACCAGGCTCAACTCGCCACCGACCATAAGTTCGCAACCATCAACATGATGATGCAACAAGCCATGACTGAGTTGATGGGTGAGCAAAACCTCCTCGTCGGTAGAGAATAAAGAACAGTAGTATTATATTCGCACAAAGTAGTTTCCTGTGAATTTTTTTTTTGTGTTGACTCGTTTGTACATCAAAATCAATACAACACAAATCTTGATGATATATAAATACGTAACTACCTTATGGTTGATCAAAACTCCATGGGGTTTGTGATTTCTGACTTGGTTTGACCTCCCATTTCGTCTGCTACCAAGTCGGCCACAAACTTTGAGAAAAACTCGAGATACTTTGACATCTGAGACATGTTTCCGTTGGCAATATCAGCCAGTTGAGGTGCCTTGCCAGGTTCGAAGAGTTCGGGTTGTTCCAAGTTCATTATAGGAACGCATACCCGGCCGGTTTTTGGATGCACACAAAATGGTGCTTTTAGCAAGTGATTCATTTGTTTTGACACATTAATATCAAGCCGAGGGTACGTGTACTCAATCAAAATATCCTCTACTCCTATGCTGAGATTTTTTCGTTTATTCTTGGCGGAAGAAATTTCGTCAGAAATCTTCTTCCAAGCGGCTCTTTGATCCTTATATGCCAATCGAATGAAAGTTGGGAGATCCTGCTTTATGGGGGAATCGTCTGGGAGGTTCTTTAAGACTCTATAAAGATTCGGATTGAGTTCCTCCAACGCTTGTTCCGAAGTCACTTCTTTTTCAGGGCACTTGAAAACGTTCTGGCCGTCTAGTATACCTACCACAGGTTTCTCAAAGTACTCTTGGCAAATATCAACCGAGCGCTTGATAAGAGGATACTGCAGAATCCCTCGTCGTCGGAGAACACCGGTCGAACGAAGGGATTGACCCTTCGGTCCTGCAATGAGCTGCATGTACTCGGCCAGGGCTGATCTTTGTTCATTGGACAGACATCGGGCCGATTTATCACAGACCCAACAATGGACACCTCTTCGACCTGAGAACACAAACATTATATGCTTGAACCCGAAATCGTCTCGCAACGTTTCGTTGATACATCGAACAGCTGCAGCGATAAATGTCCAACACTTCTGGCAAACCTGGGCACCCTTACAACATGTACGCACATCATCATACTCATCCATATCAATATCGAAAACCAACTCGCGTTCGACTGGCCGGAACGTGTTTCCTGCCCCCGACACTCCCGATGCACCAATCACATTGTAATCCTTGTAATGTTTCGGAGGCATCGTGAAAACTGCTCCTATATCAATCTTGTCAGGCATGCTTGATTCAAGGGCATTCTGAAACTCCTTAGCAGTATGGAAAGACAAATAACGACAGTATATGTCTCCTGGTAGGGTAAAAGAGAACTCCCGTCGAAACAGGAAATCACTGTTTGAAGTTTTGGTTGAAGAGTCCGCGGGCATAGTTCCGTAACTGAGCCACTGGCAGAAATCCTCCGAGGGAAAGTGTCTATGGACATATGATGCGAAAAGAGTGCCCGACCATACTTTTGATAGTAGAACTTCAAATGATCACTCCATGCTGCATCAGTTGCGATCGTCATGAATGAAAAGATGCACGAAAAATCGTGTCCGCGGTTTTGATCAAAAATAAATCCGGATGGATAGGATCTGCCAAACGACAGGGCTAGTTAGTGGATTCGGGGTTTTCAAATTCGATTTGAACGTTGGGCAGACATGCGAGTTTCTTCATCCAACGGGTTTCATCCCAGACGATTCTAAGAAAAGCATATCAATGCTTTGTTTCCCAGATTCTCAATCAATCGCCTCGAAATCTACAAATGTCGACTGTTTGTATTATTTTACGTATCGATCCCGCACTACGACGTCTAACGGTGCCAACGCATCTGGAATGACCCCACATCTACTATGCTGTTATGTGTATTTCCGACAGGTTGAGGACGTCACATCTGCGAGAGGATATTACCAGAAATCATTTGTTCTCTTTTCGAGCTCGACAACTATTCAAGAACCTCTATTGGCTTATGCGCGCTCAATTGGTCACAAGTATTTCATTGCGGAAGCCTCCGGGTGCGGTGTGGATGTTCTTGTCGATGCGCTCGATGAATTGAGTAAATCTACGGGGTTGTCATTACCTGTGCCGCGTAGTTCAACCGTGTTTGACGATTCCAATCGTCTTTCGGCTCGAACACGTCCGCGCTTAACTGTCCGAGACTCTCGAGTGGATGTTTCTGATCTGCTCTATTCTTTTACGGACGCATTGTGGCATTTGTGGGAGTCTATTATGGTCGGTTTACCTATTCTGGTATATGCTGGGGAGCCAGACGTTGCTTGTCATTTAGTGACCGAACTGACTCGCCTTGTTGTCCCGTATCGCGTCAAGTCACACTACTATCCCTACTTGTCGATTTTTGATCCCGAGTATAAGCGTTTGATCAAACACGTCCCGAACGGTTCTATTGTTGGTGTCACATCTCCCATGGCGTTTGAGAATCTCAGAGACATGTTCTCGATTCTCGTCTGTGTTGGTACAGACTCTGTCTGCTTATCCTCTCATATCAAGGTCTCAGAGTCTCTATACGGCACCGTTTGGGTATCTGACAGAATCACAAGTGTTAGTTCAGGGACTCGTGACCGAATGACTTCGATCATGCGCAATTGGTCTCCTATTTCAACCGAAGATTCTTCCTACAGGTTATCGATTCCTTCTGAAGGTGATCTAGTTCGTTCAAAACTTGTCACAAGTAATATCAATGACGATGAAGAACTGACCAGATCGGTTAATCGTGGAATTTTTTCAAATTATTTTCAATCACTCACTCGAGATTTCCTCATTCCGTTTCTCAAGTACATTGAGCTGGATTCGTCCTGTATGATACAGAACCCAGCGAGCAAGACTCCGGTTTGTCCAAAGTTTTCGCATGCGCATTTCCTATCGACACTTTCCCCGATTGGATTTTTCGCCGCAAATGTGCCGTCACATAAAATTCATGTCTTGTACGACAAATTTATTCGAACAAGTCAGTTTCATGAATGGCTCATGGAGAGTCAAGAAACGGCCAATATTGATTCAATTGTATTGCATGCAAGCGTTTTGTGTGGGAAATTTGTGAAATCATCTCTGTTTGTTGAACGAGTCAATTCGCTTGTCAATTTGATCAATTCGATGACTGCTCATAAACAGCATCCCGATCTTGACCGATCTTTAGAGGAGCTAATTAACTTGTTAAAGTAGTCATAGTTTTTCAGCTTTCTCCACCATTTGAGCCGTCCTTCCATTATCTCTAGAGATTTATGTTGATTCTTTTCGTGATTAGTGTATGGCCATTCTCCGTGGCGACCCCAATTGTGAGTGAAGTTTTCCCGAACCTTGAAGTTCCTTCTGTTTCGGTTCCTGGAACATGCGAACGAAACGCTTGCCGAGTCGCGTCTACCAATTTTTGTTCAGAAACGCTTAGTGGAGTGTATAGAATATTTGGCCTCCCTTGTGGCGAATCACAGTCATGCACTGACTGCTCCGTTGTCGGAGACAACGGAGCCATTCAGTGCAGGTGTGAGAGGCCACCGAATCGGGTTTCTGCCTTGTATGGTCACGCATGTGGTCCGACAGCAGAATGTCAGATTGGGACCTGCTTTCGCCCCTGTGACACTTTTTACTATCTTGCGGAATGCCCGAAAGACCGATGCGGATGGGATTATATCAAGCACGAATGTGTTGACAAGCAGATTGTTCCTTTACCGGTTCGATGGAACTCGATTGCTCCGTATGGACTTTTGCAGCCATCGGAAAAACTTCGAGCGGAATATATTGTGAACAAAACAACAGTGGGGTTTCCTCTGACTTTTGACGCGCTCCGATTCGCTATTCAAGGATACCTCGTTCGCGGTATTCGTCCGATTGAATCGATCATCCCAGCAGTGCAATTTTTTGAACTCTTGGATATAGATAACAGTGGAGAGATTGATTCGGTGGAGTTTCAGGAACTGGTCAATGTCATGGTAAGTCTCGACGTGATTGTTGATAGAACCGGAGGGACAGCTACTGCCGTTGACCCCTCAGGTAATGAACGAATCCTTGCTGTCACTAGTAGCAGTTCTGTCTGTGTCACGAATTTGAGCGCATGCAATTCCACATCGTCTCATTCTCCTATCATTCAAGGTGCAATTTGTCAAACGAATGGAAATATGTTTTATTGTCCACCAACTGATTCATGCACATCGGAGTGTGCCACAAATTGTGGGTGGTTGAACACGGAGAGTTTTGTCGACAATCGATGTGTTTTCCCAACAGTTTCAGTGTGTGAACAAGTTGGTAAATTTTTTTGCGCAACAGATAATGCATGCGTTTCAAACTGTTCCACGTGTTCTTCAAACCATACTGTGGCTGACATGGTTACCAGTTCATGTCGGCTCCCCTGGTGGGGCGACACGGTGTCGTCGGACCCAACCACATGGACGTGTCGATTCCGAAAAAGTTCAAACCAAGCGTGTTTGTCTGATATGGACTGCGTTTATGGCACTCGCACTTGTGTCGACGGTACATGCGCACCGGCGCCAGCTGGTGCTGCATGTACTTCGAACAGAGACTGCGATTACATGACATCGTATTGTTCAACTTTGACTGCTGGCAATTCCACATGTCAATTGAAACTACCGAACGGATCATCTTCTTGCTCTTCCGACTCTCAATGTGACTCATTTTCCCTATGTAATCGAGCGGAGACTCCTCCCGTTTGTCGCCCCTTGTTTTCGCTGGGTACAGGCATACTAGCATCCTCAGCGGATTTATGCAACTCTGGATCTCTTCTCTTCAACTCCACATGTGCAGAGTTTCCAACACGATCAAAAAGATTGAGTCAAACGTGTAGTTTTGATTCCGATTGCCCAACGACAGACCCAGACCGATTCAGTTTGTGTACATGCAAATCGTGGTGGGAAGATTTGACGCAAAATTGTCGAATATGTGAACCTGTAGAAGGTGATTTTTCCATGAATGGAGAAGCTCGCAGAAACTGGCTCTATGCAAGAGCGATTTATTGCGGTAATATCTGGACTGATGAAGAATGCTTATCGGAGAAAATGACTGAAGTTCAACGCCCATATTACACATACATGTGTGAGCTGGACACGTTGCGTCAATTTTCACGTGTTCCAGTGACGGCCGCGACACAAGGTTGTGACGATCCTAATGTGGTTGATTACTGTGAACTTCTCGGAGAGTTGAAGACGATGCTTGGATCAAATAATTAACGAGGAAAATTTATATGAAATTTATTTTTTTTTGAATTTTTTTTTGCATTTTATTTTTCAGAATATGTCTTTGTCGGATTATTCAAGTTCATCGTCGGACACGGACGATTCGGATTTTGATCAGTCGACAAAATCGATTGTCAAGAAACCGAGAGTTTCTGAAGGGTTCGGCGAAGGTAACCTGAAGGGTTTTGCTTCGGCTTTCAATACCATTATGAGCAGACCGGCCGAGGTTATTCAAGAGGACCGAGAAATGGTTGAGGAAGCAGCCGGTATCACCGACTCATCGGTTGTAGATAAGAAGGAGAAACCAGTGATGGCGGCCCATATTAGTGAGCCACAGCTGTCGACTGAATGCGAGAAGGAAATATCTCTTGAAGCGATTGCTCGTCGCGGAGTGGTTAAACTTTTTCGCGCTGTAGCGATGCACAGACGCCGCCAAATTGAACACGAGAAAGGACTTGGAATAGGTGTTGATAAATCTGGAAGAAGACGAAGATTAGTAAGACGAGGAGCTGCTCCTATCGAAGACAAACCAGCACCGGCGGCTGCCGGTTCTGGAATGTCTTCATTCCTAGAGGCTTTGAAATCCCATAAAACAAAACGCGCAACAATTGCTTCAGAATAGAGAGATTAGTTTAGTGTTTCCCCGAAATTTTTTTCCGGAACCGAGTGTTCGTATCCCCCACTTCAATAGACCGTATCAAATGGTTATTTCCGGTGTATCATTTCCCCTCAAACTCTCGCTGTTTAAGGACCAAAATCTGGCGGATTTTTTCCCTGCTCGTCATGGCCGAGTTACATTTACCAAAGAATCCGCCCCAACCTGGTCGCCAGCGTTTCGTCGATTCCTTTCTTCAATTCACTATGAATTTTGCGAATTTCATCGTCGCATCAATGAACCCATCGAAACCGCCCGAGTCTCGTCCGAATCTATTTTGGTCGATTATGCTATAGGTGTAGTGAATCGTGTTGAAAAAGCCAAATCCGTTTGCCCGGATGAAGCGGAAGAAGAATTCACTCAACTTGCTCGAGCAGGTATGTTGTTAGAGTTGATTCAAATTTGTCAGGTCGACTCGTCCGGTTTGGGTGCATGCAAATTCCCCCGATGGCTCATTCGCCAAGGAGGAATCAACCTCGAATCTTTGGTATTGGAAATGGAACAGTTTCTGGAACGCGTTCAGGACGATGACGGACTCGTTGGAGACAAGTTGATGGAAAAAAAGTTTTGGGACAATATGCGTAAACTTGCGTTAATGGACGTTTCCCCAGTCATTGCTTCTCTGATTGAGAAGTACTTGAATTCAGTCAATTTCCGAAAAAACAAGTACTTGGTCGTTGGTGAGTATTCGGCGTCCTTGTTATTAGCCTTTTACAATGAGGTCCCCTCATTGTACGATCTGGCCATGACATCATCGACGGGCGGCGCGGCGCCCGTCGATCAACTAGAGAAACGAAGAGCATACGCTTCTGTTGCTCTCCATAAAGATGTCACTGGGAGTGAAGTTTCACAATTTTTTTGGAAACTTCATATTGGTGATGAGTCTGATTATGGTCTAATTCGTTCCGCAATTCTCGATTTAAAACTTCCACGACTCGCTGTAGACGTTAGCCCAGATCTCTCTTGGTACGAGAAACTAGGCCTTGTATGGTGTTGGTTACATGTCCTCGACGAACCCGGAGAAGCTCTCAGTTTGATTGCCAAGGATGTCGCTGCAGGTAGTGATCTTCATTCCACAAATGTATCGGTATTTGACGCATGCATGTTTGCAGTGTTCACAAACGATTTATTGGTATTGTTCACTCTGATTATCCAAGAAGAATCAGCTTTCGCAGGTTCCTGGTTCAGTGCGATCGTTTCAGATCTTGTGTTTTACACTGGGGCAGATGGTGGAGAAGTTTTAGGCTACCTTCGTGATCGACTCTTGATGCACTATTGTCGCGATCTAATGACCATCTCAGGTCTTGGAACGAGAATGGCTTGTGATATTGTGGTAACAATGGGAGAGCGGAGCGCTTCACGAGGAAGCGAGGAACTGATTGGACGACTTGCAGCAGTGGATTCCACTGCTGCAATTGGTCGGACCAAGCAATGGTTGCTTGCCGTGAAATTGTCCCATGATCACAATGTGGGGATGAATTTGACTGAATCTCTTTGCTTGGAAAAGTTTCAATCGGATTCCCGGAATTCACGTGTTGTTGATGCTATCCAATCTCTTGCTGTGGCAGCAGAGGTTGGAAAGGATGTGCATGTAGGCGCATGCAGAATAAGCGATTACTTGGATCAAGAAAATGTTCGTGAAAAATTCCATGATGCAAGTCTGGCCAGTTTAGGATCACTCCCTAGCACCGGGTTGTTGCCTGAGTATATTGATTCAGGTCGGTTCAGGTTCTTTGCAGGGCTTGAGACATCTTTTGAGGGAGATGAAGGAAAAATGAAGCATTTGATATCCCTAGTAACCAGCCCAGATTGTCCTCCAGAATCGGTGGTTGAACTGGTCACGGAGATCCGACATATGATGACGCAAGCGCGGAAGGCGAATAAAGATATTCATCTGAGTTTGGAGGAAGGGATAGCTTTGTCGAAGGCATTGATTGATGTTTCAACAAGCTCTGGGACAGCCAACGCTCCTGAAGAAGTCTTGATGTCTTGGATAGCTGATGAGATGATGAATAGTGCCCTTACCACGAGTGAATGAATTAGTGATATTAATATATAGGCAATGAAGTTGTTCGAAGGCGTTTCGTTATCAATTCGTGCATTTCTTTTAGTTGAAAATGTTGCGGGGTATATTTGCGGATAAATGTAGCATGACGAGAGTTTGGGGTTTGGGTCAAATTCGTTGGCGACGATATAGACCATTCAACGTTTCAAAAGTTCGGAAACAAGGCACAAATATGTCGGCCTCAACTGCAACAACTTCATCAACTGAAGTATCAGACAAGAATCTTCAATCGATGGATGACTCTCATTTATTCCGAGTTGGTCCTCTTCAAGCAATGCGGTTGCTCGAGTCTTTTTCCCCGTTGATCACCACCCGTAATACCAATGACTACTTGACCATATCGTTACGGTTGGATATCGATACCCGACGAAAATCGGTTCGTGGTGTCTGTCACCTTCCGCATGGTCTGAAGACGAATACAAAATTGCTAGTTTTTTGTTCAGATTTTGACGCGGCAGAGATGATTGAAGCAGGTGCAGATTTTGCGGGAATGAATGATCTCTTGCAGAGGATAGGTAAAGGATGGACAGGGTTCGATAGATGTATAGCGACGCCGGCCGTTATGTCTCAAGTGATGAAGGTGGCGAAAGTTTTAGGTCCACGAAAACTCATGCCAAACCCGAAATCAGGAACACTAGTCACTGATTTGAAAAAGGCGATAGTTGAGGCCAAATCGGGAACATTGCTCGAGTATAGAACGTTGGAAACAGAGCCGGTTGTGACAGTTCGAATTGGATCGATATCGGCTTCAATGAACTCCAACTTGGATAATGTTAAATTTTTTGTTCGGGAAATTTTGAAACAAAAATCGCGCCAAGTCAGTTCTGCGGGTTCTGGAGGTGATGAGGCGACCGGTGGTCGCCTCACCACTGTTGGTGGGATATCAATGATTCCAGATATTGAAAAACTGAATCGATTGATGAATATAAAGCGGAAAGCACAACAACAATCTGAAGGTCCTGCTGCAGCAAAAGGTCTCTTTATTCAGTCCGCTTATCTTCAACTTGGCAACGAAGATGGTCCAAAAGTTGATTTAGACCCCGAACTCATTCTCCCTAGCTCCCCTGCGTATTATAGATAGTGTGCAAAATCTTTTCCTTCGACGGATTGTTTGCCCATATATCATCCTTCCTAGCCATTTTTCGATGCCTCAACTGTTTGATTCATCGAACAAGGACCATCCGCTGGTTCCGGAGTCGGTATTGGTTGGTAATATGGACAAATTGACGGCATATCATCCTCATTCGGACGATCCTCGATTTGTTGGTCTCAAGAACCAAACCAATCAATGCTTGTTGCGCTTTATCCAATTTGCGCGATGTGCTCGTGAACTTGGTGAGGAAGACCCACACTGTAAGTATCAGTTCTATCGTGCTCAATGTGTGTGCCCAGGGTTCGCCTTGGACGATCTGATGGACGAGAGAGCTAGGGGTGTGTGTCTCCTTGATCAACTACCAGATAGAACACTTACACATATTCGTCATCCGCAATAGAGTGCAAGTGTAGTGAGAAAAATATGATATAACCCAACAACTTGGTGAATATGAGGAAACGTACTGTACATTCTCTCATACATGCAAATCATACACTATATATATAAGCTAACCTCTTCTTGCAGCCTTGAGAATTTTCCGCTTTGGGGCTCCTGACTTGAAGTCCTCTGAGCTCGCTGCAAACGGATTGTCTCCTCCAGGTGTTGGTGCTGGGCTCGGTGCCCCAAATATACCTCCTGTAGGGACGCCAAATGGAGATGCCGGCGCAATGCCTGTGGATCCAAACACATTGTCACTAGGTGTTGGTGCTGATCCGAATATAGATGTATTCGAGGATGGTTGCGCACCAAACAAATTATTGGCAGATGGAGTCGGCGCACTGCCAAAAATGGACGAACTGTTGGCCGCTGGCGGTGCCCCAAATGGACTTGCCGGTGCAACAGCTGATGATGTCGATCCAAACAACGAAGAGCCAGAAGGAGCTGTAGAACCAAAGATCGATGCACCACTAGGAGCTGCTGTTGGCTCTAAACTACCAAACATTGATGGCTGACTTGGGGCTGTGGTACCAAACAAAGACGAACCATTCGACGAACTCGGTGGTTGTTGCTGCTGGGATTGTCCAAAGATCGAGGTTGATGTCGCTGTTGGCTGAGTTGTGGTACTCCCAAAAATGGATGTCGTGCCTGTATGAGCAGGGGCAGATCCCGCTCCAGGTGATGCTGGAGGCGTTGCTCCAAAGACAAACATACCACCAGCTGTTGATGATGACGACGGGGCGGCGGCAGAAGTCTGACCACCAAACAAAGAGGAAACAGGTTTCTCGGTTTCCGCTGGTTTTTCCTTCTCCAAATGAGCCGGAGCCGACGACGAACCGAAAATTGACGATACCGCGGTAGTGTCCGATGCTGGAGCACCAAACATAGACGATGTTGTGGAAGCTCCAAAAATGGACGCACCACTTGATGGACCAGTCGCTGAAGATGATCCGAATATTGATGTAGTTGGTTGCTCAGTTGCCGACGACAATGGTTTCGTTGGAGCACCTCCAAAGATAGAAGACACCTCTGTCTTTGGTTCACCAAAGATTGATTGTGTCTTTACTTCAGTTGATGTAGTACCGAAAATAGAAGGCTGAGTTGACGATTTTGGAGATGACGCTGTAATACCCCCAAAGATCGATTTCACTTCACTACTTGTTCCTGCTGACTTTGGTGATGGAGCAGATCCAAATATTGAAATGTTTGGTTTCGAATCAGCCGCTGACTTGGGTGATGGAGCGGAACCAAAGATTGATTTAGGTTCAGTCGATGTCCCAAAAATACTTCCAGTGACGGGTTGTTGAGCAGCTGTACTTGTTCCAAATATTGAAGTGGATGATCCTCCAAAAATGGATGGTATTGTTTGAGCCGGTGGTTTTTCATCCTCTGATTCACTTGAACTACTGTCGTCTGCGCCAGGAGCGAATCCATCATCTTCAATGAAATCAGCATCAGATACTTTCGTGGGATCACCCCAAATGAAACCTCCTTTGGGAGGTTCTGCAGGAGGTAACACAACCTCCTTCTTTGGCTGTTCAGGTTTCTTGTCGAAAATTGATGTAACGACTGTCTGAGGTTCTGCCACAGGTTTGTGAACCGGTGATGGAAGCTTAGTTGGAACCAAGAATGTCTTCTTGGGAGACTCGGCTGGAGGTCGAGAAATCAATGGTGATCCAGGACCAACTGGTCGTGGCGACCCTGGGAAGGCCGTTAATGTTGTTGTTGTCATGACCGGAATCGGTTTTGCCAATGGAGAAGGTTCCTGAGATTTACCCGTTGGTGCTCGAATGGCTGGTGCTTGTGGTGAAGCTGGAACCGCCGCTGGTGTTGTTGCACCACTCAACATATCGTACAACGACACAGGACGAGTAGCACTAGTAAGGCTCTTGAAACGCATCGGACGCAACGGCTGAGGCGGGCGGTACTTTCGACCAGAACCAGGTGCACCAATACCCCCAGATACACTCGTGACACGATCGAGGGTATCTAGAATACTTCGTGCAGAGTCCAAGGCGCGCTGCTGAGATGGATCCCGTCTCAACAAATCCACAAATCGGGGATGACTCGGGGTAAGCGGAGATGCACGAGGAGACGATCCTCGACTCAATGGAGCAACCGAAGGACTTCCCAAGATGGAATCACGACGGCTTCCTCTAGGACCCGGCATACTGTGTCGAGGTAACGGAGATGGTAATCGCGAACCAGAAGTGAATCGACCAACGTCTTCCCTGTCAATACTCAGTTTCGGTTTTGACTCAAGACCAAATGTCGTACGACGTCGCTTGGTCTCATAATCTCGAATGGGAACATCACTATCCATCCTCTTCGCTTTGTGACCGACAGGAACGTCGCGATCGCTGGCTTCCGGTGAGTCCGCCGGCAGGTATGCTTCGCTGATGGATCTCCGCTTTGGACGCTCGCCATATGTCTCATCTGTTTCACCAAGTGACGGTCTTCTTGAGAATAATGCGTCTTTGATCGCCGAAAATAGGTACATCTCTGTTTCGCGAGAATTTTTTCTCGTCGATTCTAAAATTATTGCATGCACAGAAATTATATATCCTCATGATTAGTCTTTCTGCTTGGAATCTACTGTACGATAACCGGATCTAGGGATTCAATGGACTCCTTTATATCGAGACATCTATAGGTTCTTTGCATAGCGTACCGTCCGTGTAAGTCGGGATCATCAGCTGAGACCAGGAGGCTTGTTCCCGGTATTTCCGCTGGAAACACTGGAGTAAAAAACGGATGAAGCGACGATATCTTCACCCAAAAGATTCTCTGAGGTCAAGTAGTTGGTAGTTTGTGCATAAACTGATCTGGATTTTCCGGCTCCTTTGACTGAGAATTTTTCTGGAAGTTGCGACGCAAGAGATGCACAACTGGTGTCCGATGCATATCCCCGAACAAGCATGGTAACCAATGCTTGACGAGGACGGAATATAGACGCTACATTGTGTATAAAGTTAGTGATATTCCTCGCGAGTTGATTTCCTGACGTATCGTCATTCTCGCTTGCAACAGTTGATTGACTTATGGAATGATTCAGGTAAGAAACATTCGGAATGGTTGAGGTCGCAAAGCCTTCAACATCATCGTTAAAAACTGCCTCAACAGATGCGTAACTGAATGCTTCTTCTGGTGTGATATGAACTGTGAAGTATCTCTCACCAGAGAAAGCGTTACAAGAGTAACCACATGGATCGTAACATTTTCCACTTATGGTCTCAAACTCTGGAAGGACTGACTTGAGCGAGTCACCCATAACTCTGGCATTTGCATCGTCGGATTTAGATGAATCTTTATGATAAAAATCACAAGCCATCTTATCGATACCAGTCATAATAATGTCAACCATAATCTGACCTGACTGGGAGCTAGCCAGTGAGAGACAACGGTGAGATGCATGTGGTGGGGTCACTACCGGAACATCTTCTCCGACGTCAGTCGATAAGAAATTCTTATAGTGAATCAACCAATATTTGCCGTTCGCGTCTCCAAGGATACTTGACTTACCTGCAACTCTGCGACCCAATATATCCATTTCAGAGAGATATTGTAATTCCTTCTTGAGATCATTATGTGGTTGGAGTTGGAGATCGGGAAAGAGGAAGCTGCACCTCGTATATATCATATCAGTTGCTTGCATCCCAATCGCGTCCGCTTGCGTAATAAGGAAATTAACTCCCTCTAAAGGCACTGTGGTGCCACAGGTTTTAATCATCAACCTGTCTTTAAAAACGAATAGTGATGATTCAGACAGGATGTAGGCGTCGAAAGACTCCGTCTCGTCGTGGTGAATAATAGCACACTTGCACTTCGAGCACAGTTCATCGAGTACGCTCCGTTTCAACGCACGGAGACCGAGTTGACAAGGAATTTCCGGCGCGAATCGTATTTCAATTCGTTTCTCTACTCCTTCAAAAACGTTCGGCGCTGCATCCATCGTCAAACGCGGTTTGATTCTTGATAAAACAAGTATCCTACGATGATGAGCTTAGTTAGAGTCAGAAAAATTTAAGAATTTTTGGGTGTGCATGAAGCGACAGAGATTGCATCTCGACAATCTAGATAGCTCATCCAGATTTCATATCCATCGGCAAGTACGCGAACGTATACCTCTCGTCTGATTTATAACGGTAGTTCATCACGGCCGGAGATGGTGTAGAGGAGGATCCGGTGCAGCTCATATATCCTGATAACACAACAACGATTGGGTACGATGATTTTGGCGAATAGACAAAACTTTTCTAATAGATACCGAGTAAAATCAATCGAAGAGATAAACAACACTGGCTCAACTAGCGCGGAGAACTCTCAAGCTAATCAAGGTCCGGTGAACGCAAAACCTCACAGAGTAGTGGTCTACGCTTCTCTGAGTGATGAGGCTCGGATTCGCCATGTATCCGCGCCGTACCGGCGGTACATCATTTTCCTTGCTTGTTTTCAGCTCACCGTTTTGATGATTCCTCCATTATGGTATTTGGAAGATGATGACAGCTTTGCATCACGTAATTATTTTGATTTAACGTTCCTTCTATTGGGTTCATTGTCGAGCCTGGTGGCCCTCAAACGATCTAAACCTTGGACTTTCTTGCTTGCGTCACTAGTGAACTCAGGAGCCACGCTTCTCGCCATCTTTCATGGGTATCTGATTGCATCTCAACCATGGATAACTACATGTAGGATATTGTCGGTCTGTATTGCAGTATGCCAATGGTATCTCAATGATTTTTTGCGAGAAATCCACTCACCACAAATGTTCCAGATGAAGCAAGAAAACTAATAGAGTATTTCATTCTACTGTAGTACCATCTGGTCGAATGATGTTGAGGTTATACTTTAATCTAGTCGTCAAAAAGACCACGTCCCGTTTTTGTACCTGCCCCTCCGGCCTGGTTGGCTATCACATCGAGGTCATCATCCGGACCGAACAACCCTCCGCTGCTATCGGTAAATATACCACTCATAAGACCTTTGGTCTTCGATTCCAGCTCTTGTTTTCGTTTCTTCTCCTCTTCAATCCGCTTGAGTTCCTCAAGACGCTTTTTCTCTTCTTCCTCCTCACGCTGTTTACGCTCTGCTTCCAGTCGGGCTATCCTAGCTTCTTCCTCAGCTCTACGACGGAGTATAGCTGCTTGCTCATCTTGTTCTTTCACCAACGCCTCATCACCTACAGGATTACCTACCTTGCGCTCAGGTAGATTGGGAACATTCGAGACCTTTGATCCGGGTGGAAGAACGAGTGATCCACGCGTTGGTTTCGGTCCGCCTGCCGCCGACGAGTTATTGGTCGGAGACCCAACAGCACTTGCCACACGATTCGTCGACGGAGGAATCGGATTTGAAGATGCGAAACGCTCGACATCAGATAGACGACGATTCATCTTCTCGAGCTCACCAACAATTCGTTCTAGTAGCTGCTCTTGCTTCTTGGATGATTCAAGTAGTTGCGCTTGAAGCGTATTTTCAGTCTTCTGAAAAACATTAGATTCAGGTACATAGGAGTTCGGCCGATGAGAATTCGTCAGCACTTGGGGAGGGTAGCCACCATGGTCATTTGAATGAATCGGTTCGTCGAAGAACGCATCTTCAGACGGCATAAAATTCATTTTGGGCAAAAGGGCTATGAATTTTTTTGCATTTCCGGGACTTGCAGTACATGAAGCCTATCATCAAGTTCAGTAAAATATTAATTCTGTCACTATAAAGATGGCTATTATCGATTATTGTTCACGCACTTCCATTCCTGCTTCAGCATTTCGTTACTACCTGCGATAACATTCTCAAAGGTGTCTGTCATACCTATTTTCGCGAGAAGATCATATACGTGTCTGACAGATTCCTTGATTGTGACACAGCATTGACTATGAGCTCCCTCAAGTAACCTCCTTAGCGACTTCTTCAAAAGAATATAATCACGGCGGTTGAGGTTCTCTTTGACTCGTTTTATCCACTCAAACGCGATCACGGATGCGTTCTGGGTTGACGGAATGCCTTCAGTTTGTGAACTCTGTCCGGCCGTTGATGTTTGTCGTTTCAGCGAGTTCGTTCCACCAAATGTCGAGCTTGTCATCTTGAACGCATTTGGATTGAAAGGAGCCATACTTGGCAAGGTCGTTGGAGTAGGTACCGCAGCCACACGAGCAGGAGCCGGCACTGAACTGATGAGTTTCTGTATACTATCAATTTGTCGCTGCTGATCATTCATAGGCCTTGTAGCCTCAGTGCTTACATTTGACCATTGAGGTTTCAAGACCCGTTTATGAGCAATCAGATCGGATGGGAGCTCACGGAAGAAATCAGATATATCCTTTATAACTGGTCCAAAATTTGAAAATATCTTCACCTGAGGCGCCAACCATTTCGGTAGATCGCTTGTCCCGACGTACGAACGGAATCGTTCGTCACAAAGTAATATCACACCATAATCTTTTCGATGTCGAATCGTTCTCCCGATAGTCTGGTTAACTGCCCTTGCTGCTTCTTGTCTATACCATTTGGCTCCGTCTCCTCCGTTTTTTCCATTGAGGTAATCTCGCTTCAAAATCACCTTCTTGTCCTGGACTGCGGGAAACGGGATCCCCGCCATTATAACACCCCTACACTGATTGTCGGCGAGATCCATACCTTCAGTGACTTTACCGCGGCAAACGCAGAACAAAATTGCGCCATTCGAAGTCATAGTGGCACCCGCGAATTCTTTCAAAACGTCTGACAACTCACCCGCGTTCCTAGGTTCTACAAACACTGATTTTTCACGATTGATTCGGTTATAGATCCCATTTTCTGTCCAGTCTTTGATAACAGTAAACATTTGCGAATATGAATGAAACACGAGCAGTATCCCTTCAGGAACTACATGTGCCACATTGATCACCAAATTACCCAAATCATTTATATAGTTGGGGTTGTTCTTGTTCTGGTACGATCCGTTCAACGACACACGGTTCGGGCCAGCACAAACGACTCCGATCCTGACTTGTTTCAAAGGGTCAATTACATGCGAATTCTCCAAGACGATTGCGAAAGGAATCCCGAGAGATTTCTGCAACAAATCCATTGGACTCAATGTTCCACTTGCGAGTAAAATGTTGCGAACTTTTTTCTTCTCTGTGAGGTTTCGCATAGCAACTGCCGCCGATAAACAAAACAAATTGATTACGCGGTTTTCAGCGATATTCGTTCCCGGAATTGGATCTCCTTCTTGGATATACGCTCGGAAAAATTCGTCCAGATCGGCGCCCGAAGTGAGCGACGAAACGAGAGACAATACTTCGCGCAAATTTTGCAATGCTACTGTTGATACTTCTCCTGTAGCGTATTGCGTGATTGTTTCTTGCGCTTTGTCTATGAGAGCAATATACGATTCTTGGCAATCCGTTGGGGTCAAATTAGCTTTGAGGAAGATCCCAACAACATCCTGACCTGAAATGGCACGTTCACGACGACCGGTACTGTCAACGCTCGTGAGGTCGAATTTCGGAAGCAAATGAATCACATTCTTCAAACAATCGCGAAGTTTCTCCAATTTTGCAATCCTCTCTGTTTGTTCCTTAATCTCTGTCTTTTCGAGTTTGCGCTCATCGACACCAATCTCCATAGTGACCTCCTCTGACATGTATCCATACGCCTTTTCAATGTCTCGTATGGCCGCTGTAAGATCCCCTATACCGAAAGAGATAGATGCCGAATCCTCGCATGCGCGTTCCAGATTGTGGGCCTCATCAATGATAACTATCGAGTTTTGTAGGTCGACCGAGTTGAGACCGTCTGACGACCCATGTGGGTCAATGATGTAATTGTATGGCACAAAAATAATGTCTGCAGTCTTTTGATTCTCCCTTGAGCGATAGAATGGGCAGAATCCTCGATTCGCTCCCAACTGACGCATGTCCTCAATATCGACACAATTCGACTCAGCGCGCGATTCATCTGACATACCGAACCTTTCAACACGGGGCGCTTCCCCGAAACTGCACGCCTTCTTCTTCAGGAGAGCTCTGCAGCTCGCGTTTAGGGTAGATCCACGTAAACTGTTCACAAGGTTGTTCACACACAAGTGGTCCCGAGAACCCAGAACAGCTGTGCGAACATCATCATGATAGGCTGTCCCTCGAAGCTCGCTGATCACTTGGGATAACTGCGAGTGTGTTCGCGAAGAATAAAACACCTTCATTGCAACGCCCTCCTTGGTTCTAAACCATTTCTGAAAAGCCAGTGTTGCACACAACAAACAAAGTGTCTTACCAGTCCCCGTTGGCGACTCGAGAATCGCATGGGATAGTCCTTTCAAAGCGCGAATCACGGACTCCATGAATTGTATTTGGCATGGGTACGCTTCGTAGGGGAACTCAACCTCGACTTCCTCGATGATGTATTTCATGGAATCGGGATTTTTTTCGACGCATGCAATCATGTACAGTATTATCAGTCATCAAGAATCCGATTTCTATAACCCGAATAGGTCTTCTGGATGACACTAAACATTTACATGTTGCTGAGCAATACAACCGCGAGGACAAGAATCGCTGTCCACATTTTATTCGGCGAATTTGTAGATCTTGATGACGTTGTTGTTACGTCGTCCGCTTTGACGGGCAGACTGGTCTCGGCCACAGCATTGGCCTTTGGCTTTGGACTCGTTGCGGCTTGTATAGGAAGCGGTGATGGAGTCTCAAGTTCTGTGCTTACATTGTATTTACTGAACGCGCCTGCGATTTTGTTGTTTTGGAATAGCGCTACAACAGCTGGCGACATTAGGTCCTTGACGATCCCGCAAACTACTGGGTCGCCAGAAATATCGTACTCGTCACGGAGAGTGTTCAAGCACTTGACACAGTTCGGGCCTTCATAACCGCATGTAATCAAGCAATCACTAACTGCTTGAGCTGCGTTTGCTGCGCAGACACTGCAACTAGTACTAACATTGCCCTTCAGAAAACAGTCCTGAAGAGCTGCATCTGTTTGGTACGTATTCTGGACCATACAAGCCTCAATCGTATCACGACCTTGCTGGATCGCCCCATAGTCGCTCGCATCACAGGCCAGTGCCCTCAACAGAGGCATTATAAAAAGGACTAGAAAACTCACGAATCGCAAACATGAGCGAAAATTCTTTGCATCTTTCATATATACATTTTCAGCTTACAAGCTTTAAATACTTACCATAATCAGAGTGAATACGAAGAGAGTTGTCGTGATTGAACGAAGGGAAAGGGTTGTGGTAGCAGCAGATTTCCCACTTGTTGTGGATGTAGTAGAGTTTCCGTCTCGGGGCAACAAGTTACCGACTTCATTGCGCAATGCATCCATACCACCCATTGCGTCTGGGTTGATTCCACATATGGTGGCTCCCGGATTGAATTGGTTCGACATATTGGTCAAACAATCAATACATGGTTGACTTGGTTGTGTCATACTCGGTGGTTGACCTGCAGAAATAGCAGCGCCTAGTCCGCATGTATCCATTATACATCCTTTAACATTGTCAAAGAGATTCGCCCAGCATTGTGAACAACCCGTGGAAACACCCGCTGTATTCATACAAGTTTGAATCACTGAACCAGCAGGGAAAACAGCCGATCCTCCCGTCAATGATTGTTCAATACAATTTGAAATGGTTGTGTTACTGTTTGTGAGAACAGTGAGATCTGATGATACGCAAGTTGTCATGGATAGCTACGACAACACGACAAGTTTCCTCACACGTTCTCGAGATCATCAAAATTCCCGCAGCCTATCTATTCGGTTCTTAATTTCTTTACAATATCTCTATCTAATTGTTCAGGTTGGGAAAATTTTACTTCAACTTCAAATTGACCCAAATACTCGTCTCGTTCGTTCCATTCCGCGATCTGTTTCATCCATTTATCGAGCGCTATCCGCATGTCAGGAACCGTCGATTGACGAGAAAAGAGTCCAATTCGCATAACACCACTAAAGGGCCATTCTGTTGAATTGGCAGTGTCATCATTAAAGTTGGGAAACGGTCTCAACTCGACGGGATCGGAGGAAGCCACAGCTTTCTCCAACAAGACAATCAATGATCGGATCTTCAATTCAACAAATCCCTTGATTCTATTGAAAATCTTTTTTGTTTTTCCACCAACAAAAATATAAAAGTTTTCTGATCCAAAATTTTTCGGTTCAAAAAGTTGGTTCAAAATACTCTCGTCATCTTCGGTCTCGGCCCATTTACTCAAAATCTCTATTCCTCGTTTACATTCATCCAAGATGACTCTTTTGGTTGTGGCGGTGACTGGGTCAGTTGCGTTCTGACACGGAAATGCGGGTGTTAGAATCGGCATCAATCCTCGATTACTAGCCGGAGTCCATACTTGGAAATGAGCAAATTCAACTTCATCTTTTTGCTCAACACGATTAAGCTGAATCGGTGTTTCGGACCAGTTCCAGTTTGCCATTGTTTCAAAGAATTTCAACAACAACTGAGCTGGACAATAGTTCGGGTACAACTGACAAACTCTCGCAACGCAAATTGCCCATGCGACACCTCCAAAGTACCCCAAAACGTTGCTGTAGATTTGGCGACGTTCGGCCCACAGTTTGATTGCCCTCAAAGTTGGACGAAAGGTGTCCTTGTTCGGAATCAAATCAAGCAGAGCAGACGCAACCCGAGGACCGTTTAGAGCACGAGCTGATCGCTGATCGATACCCGTCAGAAGACGATCGTTCGAACCGATATTGGCTTCAATATCTTCAGCAGGAAGTCTGGGGGTTGCGAGACGGCAGAAAAGTAGATCAATCTCAATGTCGTTCACTTTCAGTTTAATTATAGGTGTAAAGGCAGCTGGAATCGGAACCACGTCCGACACTGAGTCCAGATCATGGAGTTTTGTAACCAAACGGGAGAAGAATGCATCCACCGTAAGTATCGAAGGACAGATACAAACGAGGTCCATGTCAGATTTGGGCCCGATGAGTCCTCCCAGCTTGTAACTCCCAAAAGGGACGATGGCGCACTTGGTTTCGCGAGCCAAAGCTTCTGATGCACCAAGACTGATGGCAGTCTCATAACACCACTGATTGGCTGTCCGCTTTAGTAACCCTATCACAATCTGACGCATATGCTCTCCCTCGGGGGACTCTAGAGGGGCTTGCTCATCCATATACTCAATCAACGACATAGTGCGAGCCGCATCGTCAGAAGAGAAGGAGTCCGTTGAGATGGGCGGCGTTACACCTAGGAACCTTGACGGGGTGTCGGTAACCATACTACATGCAGATGAAGAGTTTGAGTGAAGACTTAATCGTTACATGTTCTCTCCTATACTAATTTCACTGAACATTTTCATTGATTTAAACGTCCTCTCTCCTGTTGGTCACGTTGGTCTGCGAATCTCCTCTGGATACGATTCTTGACTTCGATCAACTCATAAAGGATCGGCTCGAAACAGGGCTGGGTCCTTTCGTGATAAAAAGTACCGACGCCACACCCAATCACAATACCAAGTATAAGCTCAAGCATTTTGAAAATTCGAGAAAATGACAAAACAACCCTCCGAGAGAGAAATTTTTCCACTCGACTTTCTGAATTTCCGGCATGATTGACGGTGTCAGTATATTTACACGAAGCGGTCTCGTACTTTGGTCAATACAATTGTTCGATATTGAGGCGGGTCTTGTCGACGCGTTCATAAAAAGCTGCCTCCTGGAACATCGGGGATCGGGATGCAGCTACGCCTTCAAAGGATATCAGTTTAAATGGATAAATGTGAATCGTCTGAACGCGTTCATACTGATTGTGTACAAAGGGATTCTAGAATCGACATATACCGAAACTTTGCTGAAGGGTCTCAAAGGGAAGTTATTGGCTCAGATACCGGATGAGTCCGCAGTCAAGGCGGTAGATTTGTCGTCTGATTTCACAAAGATTTTGGCGAAATGTGATCAAACACTAATGGCCCCGAAGGTTCAAGTGGACAACAATCTATCCAAACGACCAAGCCCTACCTCTTCCAAATCGAAGAAGAATAAAGAAGGCCGAGCATGGGGAATATCCGAGAAAGCTTCATCAAAGGCTATTGAAGCCCTGGATTACTCTAAACCCTCTTCGGGACAACCCCAATCGAGTCGAGCTGGTGCCGCCTACTTGGAGGAGTCCGATGAGGACATCGTATCGGACGACTCTGATATTGATGATAGTAGAGGGTTGTTTGGTCGTTTTGTTTCGAGTATCCAAAAAGTCACTGGTAATGCGCAAATGACTCAAACACAAATCCAGCCAGTCCTTACAAGTTTCATGGAGGAACTTATGGCGAAGAATGTGGCCCGGGATGTTGCGTCGCGAATAGTCGAGGGAGTTGGTAACTCTCTCGTGGGGACACGGACCGATAAATTCACGTCTATTGCATCCACAGTGAAAGAGGCGATCACGCGATCCATAGAGGAGATTTTAACGCCAAAAAAGTCCATTGATGTATTGAAAGCCGCTCTAGACGCCAAAGCGAATAATCGGGTTTACTCGGTTTGTTTTCTTGGAGTTAACGGGGTTGGAAAATCGACCAATCTTGCCAAGGTCGCCTATTATTTGAAGACCCGTGGAAATCTTAAAATTCTTATTGCCGCGTGCGATACGTTTCGATCAGGAGCAGTGGAGCAGCTCAAGACTCACGCCACCTGTTTGAATGTGGATTTGTTTGAACGCGGTTACGGGAAAGATTCCGCTGAAATCGCAAAGCAAGCACTTCAATACGCTAAAGCTAACAACTATGATGTTTGCCTTATAGATACTGCTGGTCGAATGCAGGACAATGAACCACTGATGCGCGCAATTGCGAAACTTGTTGCTGTCAACACTCCGGACCTTGTTTTGTTTGTAGGTGAAGCATTAGTGGGTCACGACGCCGTTGATCAGCTCGAGAAATTCAACCGAGCCCTGATTGATTACTCCTACGATCCCAGCAACCCAAGAACTATTGATGGAATCGTCTTGACCAAATACGATACTGTCGACGACAAAGTCGGTGCGGCGCTGTCAATGGTGTACATCACGGGCCAACCGGTGGTGTTTGTGGGAACGGGCCAGAAGTACCCCAACTTGAAAAAACTAAGTGTGAAGGAAGTTGTTAAAGCCCTAGTGGGTGGAAGCGCAAAATAGTTTACCGTATAGTTCAGCAGACAGACAAGAACGTTCTACAGTCCGCTACGGTACAAGTGTGAATATAAACTATGAATGTTGGACATGAGAGATGCATGCGTTCCTTGCTCCGCAACGCGTCCTCTCTCGATAACGTAAATGATGTCGGAATTCACCACTGTGCTGAGACGGTGGGCGATCACTACGACGGACTTTGAACCGCTCGCAATAATCTTATCCACAGAGTCTTGGATCAATGTCTCGGAGACTGTATCTAGGGCACTAGTTGCTTCATCAAACAAAAACATATCTGGGTCTTTAGCAATCGCGCGAGCGATTGCTATTCGTTGTTTCTGACCGCCCGACAATCGGCTGCCTCGGGGACCAACACTGTTTTCCCAATCACTACGAGTCTTGACAAAATCAAGGTTCGCTTTCACGCGAATATCTTCAAGTAAAGCAGATTCAGTGATTGGGTCAAGAGGGTTCTCGATTCCATACAGAACGTTTTCTCGCAACGACATGTCAAACAAAACAGGTTCTTGGCCGACGTACCCAATCTTTGAACGAAATTTCTTCGCGTCAATCGCATGCATTTCCAGTTCGTTGTTCACAATAACCTGACCGCTCGTCGGATCATAGAAACGTTGAAGAATCGCAAATATCGTCGATTTTCCTGAACCAGACGGACCCACAAGAGCCACTTTTTTCCCTCGTGGTATTTCCAGATTCAAGCCCGTTAGAATTTTCGAGTCTGGACGTTGCGGATACGTGAATGAGACGTCCTTGAACTTGATTGTCTCAAGCGAAAACTTTTCCTCATCATCTTTTTTGCTATCATGTGGTTCATGGCCATTCCCAATCAGCTGTAGTACTGCTCGACTACCGGCCAAACTTTCTCCTATATCTGGAAGAAACGCTAGAGCTTCCCCGATCCCTAAACTTGTTAGCATGGGACCCATCACTGCTCTCAACATATCTGCGAGCGATGTTTCACCATTGGCCACTAATGTGCCTCCATACCAATACCCCAGGGAATAGGCGAAAATAGAGCATGACATGGCAACCCCAAAAGCGGTCCCCGCTTTTGCGCTTTTCCATACTGCTGCTCTATTCATCGCATCAATGGTGGATGCGAAATTCTTCGCCTGGAATTCCTCTGCCTGCAACGACCGGATTGTCTTTATGAATGTAAACGTTTCAGACATGATTCTGATCAAGTCTTGTTTGCCCGTGGTCGCGGCATCATTGGTGGACGAATCGGCACCCATCCATGCCGCCATGGATACTGCACTTGCTGCAAAAAGGATTGGAAATGTTGCAACTAAAACTGCTGCCAGTTTCGGAGCCGCCAAAAACGATATCAACGTCCCCGCAACCATTGTGGCGGTGGCCTCCACCGCCACTCGAGGAACTAGGGAAACGAACCCAGCCGCTTTGGCACTGTTTGTGGAAATATCTGTTGCAACGACAGAAGGAGAGTTTCTCGAGTCATCAAAAAAGTCCATCGGTTTGTTACGAATAACGGTGCTGAAACAAACAGAGCGAAGTTTCGATTTAACCGTCTCACCAATCAGGGAAAAGTAATAGACAGCAATCACGGTACCACAAAACACGCCTGACGCTAAACCAATGTACCATACAGACACAAGGCCAACTGCATGCATCATATCGGAGGGATTGGAAATAAAAAAGTTTCCAATAGCTGAAGAGAAGAGGATCGCGTCAAGAGGCAATCCAACTCCTTTTGCTACAGCTCCAATTGAGCCGACCAAGTACATCCAGCGACGTTTCCGGGGGAGAGATATAGACACAATTTGTCGGAAAACAGTCAGAGCACTCACAGGTTTGATCTTGGCGATTGATTTTCGTTCTTGGTCTCTATGATGAGAATGAATCGAACCCTTTTCCGTCTCTTCTCTGTCGCGGAGACCCGGTTCTTCGGTATGAGGGAGAGAGGGAGTAGAGGCTTGACTTGCCAAGAGAGTCGCATAAACTCCTCCTCGGACGGCCGCTAGGTCAGAATGTGTTCCCTGTTCAACGATTTGCGATACCGTTTCTCCGTCTTTTCTCCCCAAAACAAAAATATTATCCGAGTCTTTCACTGTACTCAATCTGTGCGCAATAGCAATAATTGTCAGCTCAGGGTGCGTTTCTCGAATCTGACGAAGCGCTTTCATCACCGCAGCTTCCGACTCATTATCCAGAGCACTAGTGGCTTCATCCAAAAGAAGAATCTTTGGTTTTCTCAACAGAGCTCGAGCGATTGCGATTCGTTGTTTCTGACCTCCGCTGAGGTGGGACAGTCCCGCCGATTGTCCACAAATAGTGTCCAATTGGTCCGGAAGTTTCCTAACAAATTCCGCCGCGTTCACTGCATCTAGGACACCCCAGATCTCAGCGTCTGTAACTGAGTCAACTGGTCGACCAAATACTAGATTCGAGCGAATCGTTCCTCCAAACAACACCGGCTCCTGACCAACATACCCAAACAAAGATCGGAGATCAGACAGGTTAAGGTTTCTTAAATTTTTCGTCCTGTTTAGAAGAATCTCTCCCTCAGTTGGAGCATAGAACCTCATCAGTAGAGATACAAGTGAGGACTTTCCGCTTCCACTTTCACCAACAATCGCAATCTTTTGTCCTGCGAGAATGTCCAAAGAAACTCTCGACATAACCAGAGGTGATCCCAAAGTATACTGAAACGCAATTTTCCGGATATTGATACATTCAAACGGAATGTCGTGAGGAATGGATTCACCTGTACTTGTTTCGATCTTGTTCCAGGTGTCTTGTTGCCCCAGAACTGAGTCGATTGATTTCATCGCATTCAATCCATCGGTGAATGCTTGTAATCCGGTTGCCGTTTGACCGAACCCAAATGCGCCTGTTAGAATCATAACGAGAGTCCCCCCAACATTTCCGGCATTGTATCCTCCCACATTGTTTGAGACCAAATACCCTCCAAAAGCAAACGCGATTGCGAAAGTGATGAAAATCGATGCGTTGCATAAGCCATACGCAACGGAAAGTTTGAGGATGACTTTCCGGATAGTTGCAAGAGCTGTTTCGAGATAACTGTTATGCCTTGTTTCTTGCTTCGATTGACCATTAAACGCAGTCACTGTCTTTATAGCAAAAATTGACTCTTCACACAACGCATTTGCCGCTGCGTAAACCGATTCAGTCTTGTCCATGGCAACCGTGACAGAGGAATTCAGAAGAAACGTACTCACAGCAATCAGTGGGATGCATGCAGTCACTAGTAGCGACAGTTGCCATCCATTAATGAATGATAATCCGACTCCAATGAATCCCTGACTGAGGTTGACCACAAACATCCCCAGTCGAACACCTATGGCCGATCTAAACCGGTCCACATCTGTATTGAGTTTTGCAGTGATAGTCGCAAGCTGCGATCCGTTTGAATCAAACCATTCAGTGTCTCGATCAAGCAGAGACTGGAACAAAATAAGGCGAAGTCCGTTACTTCTCTCAATAGCGGAGCGGGAAAGGAGAGTGTTCCATACTGAGGCGGTGACAATCACACCAAGCCCGAGAAAAAAGATATACAGTGCAATTTGTCGTGTTTGATCGGCAATATTTGAACCGCTCGCTGCATTGATCACTTCACCAAACAAGAGACCAAACACTGGCCATGCGCCGCCGTGGACCACGGCTGCGCATATGGCTAAAATGATAAGGATCCCCGATTTCCGTGAAGTGAATTTCAGTGTTAATGTAAACACACTTGACAACGCCATCAAACACTAGTAGAGAGAGATGCATGCAAAAAGATCAACATTCCCCCGAGTCCATCACATCAGTCTCCCTAGCGGAGTTTATATATACGTCATTGTTCTGCCTCTCTATGCATGTGGGGCAATGTTTCTCAAAAATTCTTGCGAGATTTTCTCCGCTTCAGCAAGAATAGATTCTGGAATACCTGCGATTCGAGCCACATGCATTGCCTGAGAATGAGGGTACGATCCGGCTTTGAATTTATGGGTCAGTTCAATCTCTGATCCGGTCGATTTGCATTCCATATGGAACAATTGAACACGGTTTCCGAGTGAGGCCAGGTTCTCCTCAACACAGAGTTTATGATAATGAGTTGCAAACAAACAGTTGCAACCAATCGAATTCGTAATGTACTCGAGAGTAGCACCAGCGATTGCGACACCATCAAAAGTACTTGTGCCACGACCAAGTTCATCAATGACGACTAAACTCCTTTTCGTTGCTTCTCGCAACACAACGGCAGTCTCCTCAAGTTCGGTCAAAAATGTTGATTTGCCTTCCAGAATATTATCACTGGCGCCAATTCGGGTGAAAATGCGATCAATCGGTTGAGAAATAAAACATTCAGCTGCGGGCACAAAACAACCAATTTGAGCCATTATCACATTAATACATATTTGACGAAGAATGGTCGATTTACCTCCCATATTGGCTCCAGTAACGAGTAGAGTGGAAGCGGTTTCGCCCACGAGAATATCGTTGGGGACAAAAGGTCGCTCTAGCTGCATCAGATGCTCTTGTACAGGATGACGGGATTGAAGGAGGCGGATAACAACACCGGAATCTGGGGAGGGATTGTCAAGTCCAAAGACGGGACGAGAAAAATTTTCATTTCCAGACACAATTGAAATTGCATGCAAACAATCTAATTCAGCAATTCGCTGAATTAGAGAATTGAATACGAACCGTTTACTGTTTAATTCAGAAAACAGTTTCGACATGAATGGATACAACAAATCTTTCTTTTCTTGTTCTGCTGCTTCTAGTTTCGATACAAGTTCACGGACATTGTCTGTAAGGAATCTCAAATATCCTTTCCTGCCAGAGGTGACCTCAAACATATGCTCCTTGACAATCTTTTCATGCTTGATTGGGACCTCGATTTCGTACCTAAACTTTACCGACACAAACACAGGTTCGTTGGATCCAATAACATCTGATCTGACACGTTCAAGCTCTGATTTGAGCTCTGATTCAATCGATTTGATTGTTTGTAGCACTGTGTCGTATTCCGCAAAAGCGCCTGGTTTTGGTGTAAACTCGTTCCCTTCTTTACTAATATGGACCGTTGACTTTAAGGAGTCACAGAGGGTGCGGATTTCCGTGCATATGGACG
>Ga0214917_10000576_pt1 | contig 47846 bp, 48 predicted proteins | sample LL_1208_BB_MetaG_FD_177983 | JGI IMG/M metagenome (GOLD analysis project Ga0214917, IMG submission 177983) | Freshwater microbial communities from Lake Lanier, Atlanta, Georgia, United States - LL_1208_BB | ecosystem: Environmental > Aquatic > Freshwater > Lake | place: USA: Georgia | collected... | reverse complement strand
AATTTTGAGTGCCAGATATAACTCCTTTGCAATCTCATAAATCTCATGAGTACCGTTAATCGGAAGTGGAACTGTCTTGGATCGAGTCAAGTTCGAGAAATCTGAAAAGCGCACTTTTAGACCGATCGTTTTGCTCCGTAATTCGCGTTTCCTTAAACGATGAGAAGCGCGCTCCGTCAATCTAAGAAGTTCACGGAAAATTTCTTCTCTATCGTCGAGATCATAAGAAAATGTCTCGGCAGCGCTAATACTTTTTTCTGGCGCATCGGGAATTACTTCTCGATAATCGCGGGCCCACGCTAATTCATAGAGCGATACTCCAGAACTTTCACCAAGGGCTCGCTTTAAAGTTTCAAGCGGAGTGTTGGCAATATCGGCGACAGTTCTTAAACCCAAACGTTGGAGCTCCTCATTTGTTTTCGGCCCTACTCCCCAAATTTCGCTAACGGGAAGCGGATGTAGAAATGTCAAGACTCGATCATGGGCAATTTCCAGCATTCCATCGGGTTTACATCGACCTGAGGCGAGTTTGGCTATGAACTTTGTGGTCGCAATTCCGACCGAACACGTTATTTTTTCTTGTTCAAATACTCGCTTTCGAATTGAGGTTGCGATTTCGCGACCAGTGCCGAAGAGACGACGAGAGCCCGTGACATCTAAGAAGGCTTCATCGAGCGATAAGGGCTCCACATATGGTGTGAATTCAAAGAAAATCTCCATAACTCGGCGAGAGACCTCTGAATAACGTTCATGATCAGGTGGAATAAATACTGCGGTGGGCGCCATTCTTTGGGCTCTCGCAACAGGCATCGCAGCTCTTATTCCGAATTTTCGTGCGGCGTAATTTGCAGATAGAACAACGCCACGCGCGCCTGCTCCCACCACAAGTGGTTTTCCTCGATATTGCGGGTAATCCAATTCAGAGACTGATGCAAAGAAGGCATCCATATCGACATGCAAAATTGTGGAGTGTTCACGCATCTCGTAACTCACAGACTGCCAGATTACGCCACTTCTCATATGCAGTTGATAATTCCCATGCTCCTGTGGCGCGTATCGAAACGCCACGAGGTCCGGTTCTGCGAATCTCGCCTCGTACCAATAAGAGCCATGAGTTGTAGAGAGTCTCGGCGCAGGAGCGTTGCATATCTTCAAAGAAGGTCGCGTCACTACAGCCGTACCCATCATCGAGAGTTAAGAACATAACTCTTTTTCCGGAACGAACAGGTGGGGTTTGGAGAGCAACTTTGACTCCAGCAACAAGAACTGATGATTTCGAACGTTGCGAAAGTAAATCACGTGACCTCACAGCTCCAATTTCATTGAGAAATTCAGAATAAAACTCAATCATGTGATGTGAAATATCCATCCCTAAGAACTCAATCTCATTCTTTACTCGTTCATGGGCCTTCAAATCAGGGAGCCCTGTTTTTGATAGCGGTGGGGTAAAACCAAAGGTGAGTTGTGAACCGCTGATAGTGGAGAGCGCTCTGGGTGTGGAACGCGACCATTTATATAAATCGTTGAGATGAAGTAGTAAATCGCGGTGATTGAGATCTGCTGCAGAGATTGAATCAAATGCCCCCACCATAAGAAGGGCTTCACAGGTAGGTCTACTTACTCCACTGCGATGAACAAAATCAGCAAGGTCAATATATGGACGATGGGCGATGATGGCATCGACCTCGTTCTGACTGATGCCGCTGATATCTGTGAGAGATAGTCGGATTTTTTCCTGGTTTGCACCTTCAACCCGATAGGTTCGATCAGAGAGATTGATATCAAGAGGCGCGATAGCGAGACCAGAACGGCGCGCTTCATCAAGTAACAATCGCTTGGGATACATGCCAGGTTCGTGGGTAAGAACTCCAGTGAGAAAAGCTGCGGGGTAATGAGTTTTCAACCATGCTGATTGATAAGTAGGAAGTGCAAAAGCTGCAGCATGGGCTTTGCAGAATCCAAAGGATGCAAAAGCTCGCAGCACATCCCAGACCTTGGTGATAATTTCGAGTGAATAGCCGCGCGATGTCGCAGCAGGAAAGAACCAATCGCAGACTTCTTGTTGTCCTTCTTTACTTCCCAACGCGCGACGCTTTTCATCTGCTTCGGCAAGTGAGATTCCACCTAGGGTCGCGATGATTTCAATAACCTGTTCGTGGAAGACAACAACGCCTTCGGTATCGTCGAGAATTTCATAGAGATCGGGATGAAATATCTCGCGCGGTTTCCAGCCTTGGCGGGCGTTGAGAAATGGCGTGATCATGTCGCTCTTTACTGGCCCTGGCCTAAAGAGCGAGATATCAATAATTAGATCAGTAAATGTTTCAGGGGCAAACTTTCCAACTAATTCACGTTGGCCAGGGCTTTCAATTTGAAAGAGCCCCAAAGTTTGGGTGGATTGAATTAACTCAAATGTCTTAGAGTCATCAAGAGCGATGGCATCAAGATCAATTGCAGTTCCAGTTGTGCGCTCGATTTCGGATGTGGCGTATGCCAGAGCAGATTGCATACGAACCCCGAGAATGTCGAGTTTTAAAAGCCCAATAGCTTCTACATCATCTTTATCCCATTGGACCATCGGATAGTTGCTGGCATTATTTTCAATAGGCGCACGGTCATATAAACCGCCATCAGAGATCACAACGGCGCAAGGATGCATAGCTAAATTTCGTGGAAGTCCATCAAGGCGTTGGGCAAGGCCAATCGCCATCCTCCAGGTCGGTGAAGTGAGATTGAGGCTACGTAACTCAGGAAGATTCTCAAGTGATTGAGAGATATTACGAGCGCGGATATGTGGCAGAGATTTTGCGACGATATCAATCTCCATGGGCGGAAGAGATAACGCAGCTCCAACATCACGGATCGCATGACGCGCACGATAAGTATCAAACATAGCAACCGTTGCACATCGCTCTTGATAGGCGGAGAAGACTTGATCGTAGATTTCTAAGCGGCGAGCTGATTCAACATCAATATCAATATCAGGTAGCGCTTTACGAAGTGGCGAACAGAAACGTTCCATCAATAAACCAAGTGAGAGTGGTTCTACGCCAGAGATTCCTAAGAGGTGGCAGACCAGCGAACCTGCGCCACTTCCCCGAGCTGCAACGCGGATACCGCTAGCGCGAGCGCGATCGGTTATGTCAGCGACAGTTAAGAAATATGATTCATAACCCAGGCTTTCGATAATCGCGAGTTCTTTATCTAGTCGTTCTTTCACATCGCTACGAAATTCGCCATAGCGCCAATGAACTCCAGATATCGCGCGCTGGCGAAGTTGAGAGGTGAGTTCTTGGTGTGATGTTGCGCCAACAACGTGGGGTTCGGGAAGATGAATAGAGCCGATGCCAATGTCGTGGACTGGAGATAAAGCAGCGCGTTCTGCCCATTCCCGAGTAGTAGCCAGTAAGCGCTTTGCGTGACGTTCGCCAGCAGCGAGCGCTATTTTTTCGCCAAGCAACTCCATCTCCGCTGAAGATTTGAGGAAGGCTTCAGCATTTTTCCTCTCAACTACGCTCTGATGAAGTGGCAGTAAATGGCGCGTAGCATCAAGGACATCAGCGATAGGTGCATCGTCACGAAAGCGCATCCGAGCTGCATTGGTGAGCAGGGCTGGCAGATCGTGATCACGGGCAAAGCCCAACATCCGAGCTGCATGGGTTGTAGATCGTGGACCATCTCCGGGGGCTAGATGAGAAATGCACTCGATTGCTTGATCTAAAAATAAATCTTGAGTGGAGTTATAAATAAATAGCGCTTTGTCATAGCGACGAGAAGTAAGCGCTCGCCCTATCTCAGAATCAGGACCATGTAAAGCTAAAAGATTCTGGGTGAGGTGAGAGTTGTTCTGTAGAAAAGTAAGATCACAAGTACCTCCATATTTTTTTAATTCAGTAACAACTCGGACTAATGAAGACCAGCCACGACCAGAGGTTGCAAGCAAAGTAATTCGCGATTGATTGTCATAACTCATATCAACCCCAAGAATTGGAGTGATTCCATTCTCTAAACAACTCTGGGTAAATCGAATTGCGCCAGATAAGCCATCACGATCAGTAAGCGCTAAAGAACTCATACCAAACTCGCGAGCTTGTTCTACGAGGAGATGAGGAAGAGTGGTTCCATATTTAAATGAGAAACCACTAGCCAGGTGTAAGTGAGTAAAGCTCATATAACAAGAGGTGAGTTATGCGGGGCGAGATGTGGGGCGGATCCGCCAGTGGCCAAACTCTTCGATACGTTCAATCTCAAAAGTTTTCATAACGCCGATAGGAGCTGCTTCAACGCGCCAGAGCGCTCTTGATCCATCATCAGGACGGAAGAGTCCATCGCTGGCGCGATTCCACCAACCACCAGATTCACGCCATGAAGAGAGAACAGTGTGGATACGGAAGCGCTGACCGTTATAGATGAACTCAATCGGCTCGCCCCCGGCCAGGAAGATCTCCGATTTCTGGTGCTCTGGTTTTTCGAACATTTGTTCGAACTCTAGCGAGCGCCTCTGACAGGGGCAAGCTGCTTCCAGCAAATCGTCATCAACGAGTCGTTACCAAAACGACACCTACGCCACACCTTCCTGAAAGGCCCCCGTGGGTAATCCTGTGTGAGTATCCGCCCGTGATTACACATACATCCACCTCGAAGACCCAGGGTCGCTCCCTCCGCCTTCGAGTTTCTTCTGTTGTTAGCGCCCTCGCGCTCACAACTTCCACACTCGTGGCGCTCGCTTCCCCGCAGGCGACTGCAAATACATTTTCAGTTCCTGCCGCTCCCACAATCGTCAGAGCTTATGTAACCGATAAAGGAATCCAAGTGCGGTTTACGCCAGTTACTGCATCTCCAGCTGTCACAAATTATGTCGTGAGCGGCGGCCCAGGCTCATGCCCTGTCATCCTTCCTGCAACAACCACAGGTTCGGTTACCTTGCCAGTTGTTGAAGGTCAAACTTCTGCCAACGTAACTGTTCAAGCAGTGAACGCGTATGGATTTTCTGCACAAGCAAAATGGGCAACTCCATTTACTTCAGCAAACTTGGCAAAAGCTGCTCGCTCAAATTTGAAGAATGTGCAGTTACTTCAACTCAGCGATTTCCATGGCGCTCTTGAAGGTTCTGCTACCAATGCAGGAACAGCGCTCTTGACTTCGGCTTTTGCGGCAGATCGCAAAGTCGTTGCTTCGACTTTCACCATGTCAACGGGTGACAATATTGGCGCAGCTCCGGCCATCTCTAGCGAGTTCGAAGAGCTTCCGACTATCGAATCAATGAACCTCATGAAATTCGATGTATCTACATTTGGCAACCATGAACATGATCGCAACATTGCACACGTTCAGAAAGTTATCGGAGTATCCAATTTTGAATGGGTAGTTTCAAACTACAGCTCACTTGACCCATTAAAGTCAGGCGCAAAGGCAGCGAAGAGCTTTGTGATTCTTGACCGTGGTGGAATCAAAGTCGGCGTCGTCGGTGCCAATACTGAAGAGACTCCAGAGGTTATATTCCCAGGCAACCTCGATTACACCGATGCATCAGGAGCGAAGAAGACAATCGCAATATCCAAGACAGTTTCTTCTGTAAACAAAGCAATTGTCGATGCGAAAGCTGCTGGTGCAAATCTCGTTGTGGCTCTTGTCCATGAAGGTTGGTCAGAGAACTCCGACGGTGTTGCCAAAGGAAATCTCATCAACATTGCCAAGAACATCAAGGGCGCTGACGTGATCTTTGGTGGCCATAGCCACCAGCTTTACAGCTCAGTAAATCCTGCAGCGAACGTGCGTTCCAACACAACCTTGGTCGCAGAAGTTCCTAACGCCGGAGTCTCTTACAACAGAGTTCAGGTCTGCGTTAACCCAGGTAACAACAAAGTTGTTGGAACATCCATTGAAAATGTCACCACATCTGCAATTTCCAAATTGACTCCTGATGCAGATGGAGTTGCCTTGGTAAAGAAGTACAAGGATCAATTGGTTGCCAAACTTGATGTCAAGATTGGTTCAGTTTCCGGAATCTTCCCACGTGGTGGAACTCCTGCTGTTGAACGTTCTGGTGAGACACCCATGGGTAACTACCTCGCAGATTTGATGCGTACACGTTTCAAGACTGATATCGCGATCACTAATGGAGGTGGTCTCCGCGACACGTTCCCTGCAGCGACCTACAAGGTAGTTAACGCTTCCTATAAGCGTCCAGCACCTGGTGCAACCGGTCCTTATGACGTAACACTTGGTGATGCGATTTCAGTACTTCCATTTGGAAATGCTGTTGTCACAACAAAGATCTCTGGCGCACAGCTTTGGTCTGCAATGGAGAACGGTGTTTCACAATATCCATCAGCAGGTCGTTTCCCACAGATCTCTGGTTTCAAATTCACCTTCGATACATCAAAGGCTGTTGGCTCGAGAATCATCACGCTGACAAAACTTGATGGCACCGCAATTGCGAAGGATGCAACTATGTACACAGTAGCCACAAACGACTTTATGTTGTACGGCGGCGATGGTTACACCTTCTTCAATCCGACTCTTGCCAAGATCAACGGAACACTTCTCGTTGATGTTTTGATTGATGGATTGAAGGCAGATCTTGCTGCTGGCAAAGTCACACAGACTCCTGCAGCTGATGGTCGTATTGTTAGGGTTAATCCTTAACCAATAAGTAGCAGTTCCCAGAGAACCGCGCTTGTGCATCTGCGCAAGCGCAGTTCTCTCATTTCCCGACACGCCGATTTAGTTGAAATTTCAATAAAATTACTTTACTCTTCAACTAATTCTTGACCCTCTATGAAAGGAAACTATGGATATCCTCCTTGTGATAGGTCGCGTGCTATTCGCACTGCTTTTCATCAACTCAGGTATAGCCCACCTCACCAAGCTCGATGCGATGGCGGGTTATGCGCAATTTAAGAAAGTCCCAGCAGCCAAACTTTCAGTAATCGTTACCGGTCTCATGCTCGTCATTGGTGGTCTCTATGTTGCCTTTGGCGTCTACGCAGATCTCGGTGGACTTCTTCTTGCGATCTTCCTCGTTCTTTCCGCATTCATGATGCATAACTTCTGGACCATCCAAGAGGCACAGCAAAAGCAGGCAGAGACCATTAATTTCTTTAAGAATCTCTCACTTGCTGGCGCTGCCCTCATAATCTTTGTACTTGTTGGCTCAGGTACTGATTTCGGACCGTCCATTACAGATGGGTTCTTTAACCTCTAGTTAATGAATCATTAATTCTTGTTGATTATCGGAGAAAACCCCGCGGCGCTCTTTGTGCTGCGGGGTTTTTCTTTTATCTACCGATAACGTCTGAGGGTGGATTTCTTCCTTGCTGTAGCTAGTGGAATCTTGATTGGGTCGGTTCTCGGTTATGTAGGCGCTGGTGGTTCTATGTTGGCAATACCAATCTTCATTTATGTCTTTGGATTAACACCAGTAGTTGCAACAACTGCATCGCTCTTAGTGGTCTTTATTGGGGCAGCATCGGGAGCACTACCTAAATTAAGGCGCAAAGAAATCTTGGTCAAAGAAGCTCTAACTATCTGGGCAATTGGTTTAGTAACTAATTTAACTGGCGCCTATTACCTTCCGCGAATTCCAGAAAACATTCTTCTCACAGGATTCTCTCTAGTTCTCATTACGGCTGGTGTTTCTATGCTCATTCCGACCCCGACTCAATCCTCAGAGCGGGAAGTCTCTCCGCTCGCTCTTATTGGTATCTCCTTAATCATCGGCGCACTTACCGGACTCTTTGGTATCGGCGGCGGATTCCTTGCAATACCAATTTTGATTCTCTTCTATAACGTGGCTCCGGCGCGAGCCGCTGGGACTTCTCTTTTCATCATTATGATCAACACGTTGACCGGATTTTTCGCCCATTTCCGCCACTGGGGCGAAGTAAATTGGCTCATTCCGTGCATCATCGCTCTTGTTGCATTACTAGTCTCACGCTTTGCATCACACCATAGCTCCACTCTCTCCCCCGTAACACTGAAACGTGCTTTTGCACTTTTTGTATTTACAATCGCTCTATTCACACTAGTAGATACCTGGGTAATCACATGAATATAAAGAAGCTCATCAATGAACTCGTCGGCACTGCAGTTCTTCTGATTGCAGTCGTGGGTTCGTCCTATATGGCAGCAAAACTCACTTCAGATAAAGCTCTATCGCTCTTAATAGTGGCTGCCGTAACCGCAGCAGCGTTAGCAATCATCATTAAATCAGGAGCGGCAATCAGCGGAGCCCACTACAACCCCGCGGTCACGATCTCATCTCTCCTTACAGGCGGCATCAAAGCAGCCGAAGCCTTTACCTACATCATTTCTCAAATCCTTGGCGCCACTATAGGCGTTGTGATTGCAAATGCGATGTTTAGTGAAACTCTCTTTGGTTCCAGTTCTGTTATCCGATCTGGTAGCGGTCAATTCATTGGTGAAATTGTCGCAACTTCTGGACTGGTCTATCTGGCACTTACCGCAAATGAGAAGAGCGTGTGGAAGATGATTCCGCTCTGGATTTTTGCTGCCTACTTCTTTACCTCATCTACCTCTTTCGCAAATCCAGCGGTAACAATTTCGCGAATCTTCACCGATGCTCCCACTGGAATAAGTAGTAGCTCAGTTTTCGGATTCATTGCAGCTCAAATTGTTGGTTCACTTCTTGCTGTGCTCGCAGTTAAGTCAAAGTTAAACAAAGGGCAATAAATGACAAAACGCGCCTCAGTCCTTTTTGTCTGCGTTCATAACGCAGGACGTTCACAAATGGCTGCTGCCTATCTCACGCATTTGGCCGGCGATTGGGTAGAAGTTCGAAGTGCAGGATCTGCTCCTGCAGATTCGATTAATCCTGCTGTTGTTGCTGCCATGTTAGAAGAGGGTATTGATATCAGCGCGGAAGTTCCCAAAGTGCTCACAACTTCTGCAGTAGAAAGTTCCGATGTGGTCATCACTATGGGCTGCGGAGATGCTTGCCCATTCTTTCCTGGTAAGCGTTATTTAGATTGGAAACTGGAAGACCCAGCAGGCCAAGGTGTCGAGGCTGTGCGGCCTATCCGCAATCAAATTAAGTCGCTCGTGAAAGAACTGATCGAAACTCTCTAGAATCGCCGACATGGAAGGCGTGCTAGAGAAAGCTGCAGTTCAACGCGCACAGGTTGCGCTCACCCAGAATCAGATGCCTGGGCAGATCAAGGTTCTATCTGACAGCGCTCGCACCGCCGCTGAAGCAGCCGCTGCGCTAGGGATAGAAGTTGGGCAAATTGCTTCCTCATTAGTTTTCAGACTTCCTGACGATAAACCACTTCTAGTTATCACTTCGGGTAGGCATCGTGTTGACACACAACTCGTTGCCTCATCGCTCAATATAGAGAAACTGGGCCGTGCTGATGCCGATTATGTGAAAGATGTTTCGGGATACTCTGTCGGAGGCGTCGCTCCTATCGGTTGGACAAACCCTCCTGCAATTACATTAATCGATGAAGCGCTCAATGATTATGAAGTAATCTGGGCTGCAGCTGGTCATCCTCACGCAGTTTTCCCAACGACTTTTGTTGAATTACAGAGAGCATCTGGAGCAACTCCGGCAAAAGTTGGTGATTGATGTTTTATAAACTTCATACTGAGCGTTCAGGTTCAGGAGAACCACTAGTTCTTATACATGGGATGGGCTCTGCTAGCAGTGCGTGGAAGCTAATCAGACCTCATCTCAATGATTACTACACGGTTATCACCGTTGATTTACCGGGACATGGAAAGACTCCTTACATCAAAGGACAACCCATGGATCCTCACTCCTTAGCACTTGGAGTTCTCGAACAACTTAGCTCAGAAGGAATTGAAAAATTTCATGTTGCGGGTAATTCACTTGGTGGTTGGGTTTCTTTAGAGATGGCAAGTGCTGCTCCAGAACGAGTTCGTACCCTGACGGGAATTGCGCCTGCAGGACTCTGGCTCAATCCTTATAACGCGCGCTATCCAGGTACCGCAATCGCACGATTTCTCGCTCGCTACACAAGCAAGATTGCGCCTACAGCGCTACATTTTGAAAAAGCTCGAATGTTGGGTTTTGCTGATGTAAGTCCGCGGTGGAAAGAATTTTCTTATGAAATTTGTCTTGATGCGACACTGGCTATGGCAAGCGCTGAGGGCTACTACCCTGCTTGGGACGGAATGTTAATGAAAAGATTTGATAGTTATATTCCTTCTACCATTCCAGTCACGATTATTTTCGGAGACACGGATCGAACTCTTCCCGCCACAACATGTCAGGAACGTTCTGTCGCTCCCTCGCACGCAAAATGGATTATCTTTTCTGAAACAGGTCACGCGCCTATGTGGGACTCACCACTTGATGTCGTCGATGAAATTAAGAAAACGACTGCCCTCATTTCATGATTCGAATCTATTTTTGGAAAATTCCACGACGTCATATCGGGTGGGCGCTCATTCATATGGGGTTAGACCGAATTTCCTTGTGGCGCATGAATGGAATCTCGTTCTGGAAATTGCTGGGGGCGGGCAAAGGTGAAACTTTTACTCCTCGCGATGCAGACCCACTTCGATGGGGAATGCTCGTTGTTATTAATCCCAAGGATTTAGCGCACTTTGAAACATCAAAATTACTGCAGCGTTGGCGGAAGAAGAGCAACGCGGAGTTCTCCGCAGATCTCTCCCCCATATCCGTACATGGCAAATGGTCTCGGAAAGAACCTTTTACTTCACTTACTCCTATCGAGAAGAATTGGAATGGTCCAGTTGCCGCAATAACTCGCGCGCGGATCAAGTGGCGCAAGAATGTAATTTTCTGGCGCTCTGTTCCGCCTGTAACTCATAGCTTAAGAAATTCGCCTGGTTTAGTCTCAGCGATAGGAATAGGTGAAGCTCCAATCGGATTGCAAGGCACATTTTCTATATGGGAATCTGGAGAAGCGGTACGAAATTTCGCCTATCGGGGTGAGGCTCATAAAGCGGCTATTGAAGCAACCCATCGTGAAGATTGGTATGCAGAAGAGCTTTTTGCCCGCTTCGCAATCACTCGAAGCAAAGGAGCTCTATAAGGCACAATTGCCTTATGTCGATTCGCAATTATCGTCCTCGACGCGACTCGCGACGCACAATTTCTCCCACTAAAAGTTTCGTGTTAATTGCAGTATTGACCGTCGCTCTTAGTTTGCAAGTCGCTTACCCACTTGTCGAAGGTGAAACTCTTCGTTTAGTCACTATTGCAACTGTGTATTGGGCAGCTGGCGCAATGCTCCTGCACGCATTGTTCGCGTACGGTTGGAACTATGCTCTCCGATTTCTCTTCATTACCTTTTTTTTCGCCCTCATTGTTGAACAAATTGGAATGCGTACTTCGTGGCCTTTTGGCAGCTATGAATACTCGCCAACTCTTGGCTACCAGATTTATGGTGTTCCTCTGGTGGTTCCATTTGCCTGGATCATGATGGCGCACCCGATTTTTATTGCCGCTCGACGACTGGCTCCCCAATGGGTTTTTCTCGTTGGCGGTTACGGACTTATGGCGTGGGACTTTTTCCTCGATCCGCAGATGGTTTCTGCTGAAAGATGGAGTTGGGAAATAACGGGAAGAACAGTGCCATTTCAGCCAGAGATTCCGTTATCAAATGCATTTGGTTGGCTACTTACTGGCATGGGCCTTATGGCTCTGCTTCATTACTTTCTTCCTAGCGAGCGACGATCGCTCGGCTCAAGCCGCGCCGTTCCAGAATTTTTCTTAGCGTGGACGTGGGTTGGTGGAGTGATTGCAAACCTTTTCTACTTCGATAGACCCGGTGTTGCTTTTGTCGGGGGCTTGGCCCTAGGGGCTCTCGTGGTGAGCTATTTCTTATCGGTCAGATTTGGTCGTCGAGATTAAAGATGGATGTACCTCTGATTATCTCGTGGATTCTCATTATTATCGTTAGCTTATTTACCTTCATTAATTTCTTTACTGTTCGAGTAGTTCGCTATAGCATTAGTGAATTCGTGCATGAAAAAGTTTCAGTTCTCGTTCCCTTACGGAATGAAGCAGAGAATGTTGAAGGAGTTATTCATAGCCTTCTAGGCCAACAGGGCCTCCATGACTTTGAAATTATCGCCCTCGATGATGCATCGAGCGATGAGACTCTTTCTCGACTACGAGATATTTCTGCTCCAAATCTCAAAGTGATAAATGGTCAAGAACTCCCATCTGAATGGTTGGGAAAGAACTTCGCTTGTCACCAACTTGCCGCAAATTCAAGTGGAGAATACTTAGTCTTTGTCGATGCAGATGTACGTCTAGCGTCTACAGCAATCGCTGCATCTATTCACTCGATGAATAAGTGGCGCTGGGATTTCATCTCTCCCTATCCGCGACAGATTGCAATTTCATTTCTCGAAAGATTGACACAGCCGCTTCTGCAATGGTCGTGGTTTGCATCTCTACCGCTCCGCCTTGCAGAAAAACTACAACTTCCATCGATGGTCGTTGCAAATGGTCAATTTTTTATTATCAATCGCCGCGCCTACTTTGAAACCGGCGGACATGAAGCCATTAGGAGAGAAGTTCTCGATGATCTGGAACTAGGACGTGCGATGGTGCGTAAAGGTTTTCGTGGCGGCGTCGCCGACGCATCAACAATCGCCGAATGTCGCATGTACTCAACTTCGCGCGAATTATTGGAGGGCTATGCGAAATCTCAGTGGCGCGCTTTCGGTAACCCAATAGGTGCGCTCCTCGCGATCCTTATACTCGCCCTGATCTCGGTTGCTCCTATTCTCATTGGGCTTTGCGGGAACATTTATGGATGGATGGGCTACTTTGCGATTGTAATGTCGCGTGCATTGGTAGCGCTCAAAACGAGATCTCCATTAAATAGCGCTCTCCTTCATCCCTTAAGTACCTTAACTTGGATTTATCTCATAATTCTTTCGTGGATAAGAAAGTCGACAGGGCAACTGTCCTGGCGTGGTAGACAGCTATGAGCCATCATCGTGTGACAAAAAAACCGCAGAAAATAATTGTGATTGGCGCAGGAATGGCTGGCCTAGCATGCGCTGCGCGACTAGCAAAACGTGGGCATCACGTAACAATCTTTGAAGCAGCTGAATTTGCCGGTGGGAAATGCCGAACCGAGTGGATTGGTGATTACGCCTTTGATACGGGTCCTTCACTTCTAACACTTCCTGCCGTGTATAGAGATTTGTTTCTCAAGACCGGTAAACGTTTAGAGCATCTACTCGAACTTCAACCAGTCGATCCATCCTTCACTTATGTGTTTCATGATGGAAAGAGCGTCACACTTCCAAACCTCTCCCATAACGGAACTATCGCTGAAATCACTAAAGCTTTCGGCGCTGATGCGGGTCAAGAGTGGCATATGTTGCTCACGCGAGCCGAAGCAATGTGGGAATCATCTCGAGAATCATTTATCGAAGGAGAGCTCAAAAGTCCTTTTCAATTACTCAATCGCAGAAGTTTCGTTAGAGATCTGAAAACAATTGCTCCATGGAAATCGCTCCGAGATTTAACTCGCATCTACACCCACAATCCTTATCTCGAGAAAATCATCAGTCGATATGCAACGTACACTGGTTCAGATCCACGTAAAGTGCCCGCTGTTCTACTTACGATTGCCTTTGTTGAAGAAGCTTTTGGCGCTTGGCATGTGAAAGGTGGACTGGGATCACTTGCTTTAGCGCTGGAGTCACGAGTAAAAGAGCTCGGAGTTGAGATTCATTTCGACTCTAAGGTTGGCGAAATCAACATTGAAAATGGCGTTTCGACAGGCGTTACGTTAGAAAGTGGAGTGAAAATTCCGGCAGATTTTGTAGTTGCAAATGCGGATGCATCCATTGTCTATAACAAGTTGCTTCCCGCAATAAAGCAAACTCGCGCTCCCCGTAGAGCGCTAGAAAAGGCTACTCCTTCGTTATCTGGTTTTAGTCTGCTTCTAGGGTTGCGGGGAAAATCGAACTTAGGACACCACACTGTGTACTTTCCAGAGAATTACGATGATGAATTTGACTCAATATTTCAAAGAAAAGTACCAGTTCCGGATCCTGCAATCTATATCTGCAACTCTCACGATGAAAGCATGAAGAAGAATCCGGATAGCGAAAGCTGGTTTGTTCTCATCAATGCTCCTCGCCATGAGCCAGGTCGTGGTTGTGATTGGAACTCTCCTGGGCTTAAAGAAAAGTATGCCGCTCACATTATCGACCTAATGGAAGCTCGTGGATTAGAGATCCGTTCTCGATTAGAAGTAATGGAGATTCGTACTCCATCTGACCTCGAAGTTCGCACCAATGCACCAGGCGGTTCTATCTATGGAACATCCAGTAATGGAGCGCGATCGGCATTCTTGCGCGCAAAGAATCGCTCACCAATAAAAAATCTTTATTGCGTTGGTGGCTCAGCACATCCTGGTGGCGGATTGCCTTTAGTTGGAATTAGCGCGGAGATTGTCGCGGAAGCGGTCGAAGAAAATTTAGAACAGTAAGTGCTGAAATAGTTTGTAAAATTGCCCAGACAATTGCGGCGAGAGTGGCACAATCCAAACCAAACGCTCTTGCTACAAGAACGATAAAAATGATGCTGGCACGAATCGGACGTTCGCCAATTGTTACTACTCCAATTTCTTGTATTCCCAATCCACCTGCACGAGCTCTCATATATTCCTGGGCATACGCCGCTAACCAAGCCAGCAAGACCCACTCCCATGGCGCACCCAGTTGAAAAAGGCCTAGCGCCCAGAGAGTCTCCACAACTCGATCTACTACGGAATCAAGCGCAGCTCCCCATTTACTGACTTTCTTGCTCATGATTGCAAGAGTTCCATCCAATCCATCTGCCATCAGCGAGAGCACAAGGAAAGCAATAGCCCAATTCGTCTCAATGAAATAGAGATAAGCGATAGCAAGTAACAGAGAAAGATAGGTAAGGACGTTTGGTGTTACTCGTAAAGTCTTCAGCGGTCTACATATGAAGTAACTTATAGTTAGCCAACCTTTAACAACGCCTTTAATTTCGGCTCCGCCATGAAGTTCGCTCCACTCTGAGAAGAATTCCTCTCTCATCGCAACCCAACTCTCTTGACAATTTCCATCGTCGACGTCGCAGAGTTCATGGTATAGAAATGAATACCTGGAACTCCCCGCGATAAGAGTTCACTGCACATTTCACTTGCAATTTCTATACCCACTTCTCTTACAGCGACAGCATCAGATTCAACAGACTCAATCCGCTCTTTGACAGCAGCTGGCAGCGGAGTGCCGGAGAGTTCTGACATTCGATGTAATTGAGCAACATTAGTTATGGGCAGAATCCCAGGGTACACATCAAGTTTCGAACCAGCTTTTCGTAGAGCATCCACAAGAATGAAGTATCGATCTACATCAAAGAAGAATTGTGTAGTTGCAAAAGTTGCTCCTCGCCGCTCCTTCTCTAGGAGAACTTCTATATCTTTCGCAAAATCACCGCGCGATGCAGGATGCCCATCAGGGAATGCGGCAACGCCAACTTCAAAACCTCGTTCATAACCCAATGAAACTAATTGATCAGCATGATCAAAACCATTCGGAGTTGTTATCCATGGAGCACTTGGACCGCCTTGAGGATCTCCACGCAAGGCAAGAATCGAATGAATCCCCGATTTTTTATATTGTTCCAAGATAGAGACCAGTTCTTCTTTCGTTGAACCGACACAAGTTAAGTGGGCAATCGTGGGTATCCCAGTACGTGAAGTAATTTCTGAAGTGAATCTCACCGTTCTATCTCTCGTCGATCCACCAGCGCCGTACGTTACTGAGACAAAATCAGGGCGCGCTTTTTCGAGTTCTTCAAGGGCGTTCCACAGCCGAACCTCTCCTGCCTCATCCTTGGGAGGAAAGAACTCAATAGAGAAAGAAGCGCTAGACATATAGCGGGAGGGTACCGTTGCGCCGTGGCTTCCCAGGAACTTTCGCATCTGCGCGACGAGATTAACCTTGTTCTGGCCGACTTTACCGAAGCTCGTAGCCGCTCTCTGACTGAGATTGGTTCAGAACTTCAACCTGTTGCTCACGCGATGAAGGAATTCATTACCGATAGCGGGAAGAGATTTCGCCCCATCTTCGCTTATCTTGGCTATCTCGGAACTGGTGCTATTCCACGTCCGGAAATTTTACGAGCTTGTACTGCTCTCGAACTAGTTCACGTCTGTGCCCTCATTCACGATGATGTAATGGATGGATCTGATACACGACGCAATAAACCTGCAATTCATAAACTTTTCGAGTCACTACATGATGAATCTTCCTACCAAGGCAACTCGGAGCGTTTTGGCTTAGCATCAGCAATTCTTCTTGGCGACCTTGCTCTGGTCTGGGCAGATCGATTACTAGTTGAATCTGGAATTACTCGTGAAGAGTTCATCAATGCGCAAGTCGTCTTCTCTGATATGCGGGATGAATTGATGGCAGGTCAATATCTTGATGTTTTGGAGGGAGCACTTGCTACTACCAGCGTGGAGCGTTCCCTTAAAGTTGCGCGCTTTAAATCTGGAAAATACTCAATAGAGCGCCCCCTTCACTTTGGCGCATCACTTGCTGATCGCGCAGATTTTTATGAGAGCTATTCCAAATTCGGACTTCCTCTTGGCGAAGCATTTCAACTTCGCGATGACCTACTCGGCGTTTTTGGAGATCCTAAAGTCACTGGTAAACCTGCAGGTGATGATCTGCGAGAAGGAAAACGAACTGTGCTCATTGCAATAACGATGGAAAGTGCCACCCAAGAGGAGCGAAAACTTATTACTTCATCGCTAGGCAACCCAGATTTGAGCCAGGAAGAAGTTTCCACGCTACAAGAAATTATCGTGAGAAGTGGCGCTCTCAACGAAGTGGAGAAGCTCATCACAGATCTGACGGCAACATCTATTTCTGCGTTGCAGGATTCACCGGTCGACGGAAAGATAGCCAAGGTGCTAGAAGAGATGGCCATCATCGCAACACAGCGGAGCGTTTGATTTGCGTACCGTAAAAGGCAAAACCGACCATGTTGTTGTAGTTGGAGCGGGACTTGCTGGATTGAGCACAGCGCTTCGCCTTGCAGGTGCGGGTCGAAAAGTCACGGTCATTGAACGGGAATCAGTTCCGGGTGGGCGCAATGGATTACTCAACAAAGAAGGTTATTCCTTCGATACCGGCCCTACAGTTTTAACAATGCCCGACCTCATTGCTGACGCTCTCAATTGTGTTGGGGAGAAACTGGAAGATTGGCTTGAACTAATCCCATTACAACCGCTCTATCGCGCATTCTACGCAGATGGTTCGCAGCTTGATGTACATGCAAATACTGGTGAGATGGAAGCAGAGATTGAAAAAGTAATTGGTGCAAATGAGGCTGCAGGTTATCGTCGATACGTTGATTTTGTTACCAAGCTTTACAAGTATGAGATGAATGACTTTATTGATCGCAATATTGATACGCCATTTAATCTTCTCACCCCAAACCTTGCTCGCCTGATTGCACTCGGTGGATTTCGACGACTCGCGCCCAAAGTTTCGCAATTTCTCAAAGATCCCCGTACTCAAAAGGTTTACTCCTTCCAGGCTATGTACGCCGGTGTTTCACCGCAACAAGCGCTGGCAATTTACGCTGTCATTGCATATATGGATTCAGTCAATGGAGTTTTCTTCCCGAAAGGCGGTATGCACGCGGTGCCTCGTGCACTTGCGGGAGCTGCAGAAAAACATGGCGTCACTTTCAAATACAACACGACTGTAGAGAAGATTGAAAAGCACGGTTCACGAGCTTCAGCTGTCGTCACATCGGATGGCGAGCGCATCGAATGCGATGTAGTGGTGCTCAATCCAGATTTGCCTGTTGCATGGAGAGACCTTCTCGGAAAAACACCACTTTCCATTAAACGGTTGAACTATTCACCTTCATGCGTCACTATTTTGGCTGGATCGTCCAAGAGTTATGACCGCCTGGCACATCACAATATTCATTTTGGTCAATCTTGGGATGGTGTATTTGATGAACTAATCAAGAAACGCACATTGATGACTGATCCAAGTTTGCTGGTGACCGTCCCCTCAAAAGATGACCCATCGCTAGCGCCCCGAGGTAAAAACAGTTATTACATTCTCTTTCCTACCCCCAATCTCGATGCGGATATAGATTGGAAAAAGATGAAGAACATTTATCGTGACCAGATGTATACAACTATGGAAGAGCGGGGCTACACAGATTTTGCAGACTCAGTCGAAGTTGAGCACATCACCACACCGCTGGAATGGGAAGCGATGGGAATGGAGCGCGGTGCTCCATTTGCGAGTGCACACACCTTCTTCCAAACTGGTCCATTTAGACCGCGGAATATGGCTAAAGGTTTTGATAACGTCGTCTTCACCGGCAGTGGAACGCAACCCGGAGTCGGCGTTCCCATGGTTCTAATCTCCGGAAGACTTGCAGCAGAGAGAATTGTTGGACCCGTCAAGTAATTATGGATGAGTTAACTGCGGCGGGGATTGTTGATCCAGCGCTTCGTGAGTCTTACAAAGAGTGCAAGAGGCTTAATTCGTTACATGGAAAGACTTATTACTTAGCAACTCTCCTACTTCCAAAAGCAAAGCGCCCTCATGTTCATGCCCTTTACGGATTTGCACGCTATGCCGATGAGATTGTCGATGATCTAACCTCAACTCTCACTCATCAAGAGAAGATCGATACTCTGCAACGATGGAGTGAGCAGCTACTTCAAGATATTTCAAATGGACGCAGTAATGATCACGTAGGCCGTGCATTGGTAGATACTGTCCAACGTTTCAATATTCCCATTGCCTATTTCGAGGCATTTCTCCATTCCATGGCAATGGATTTGACAGTTACCCAGTACGAAACTTATGACCACTTGCTGGAGTACGTTTATGGTTCGGCTGCGGTAATTGGACTGCAAATGGTTCATGTACTCGGAACTATGGATGGTAAAAAATCTGCAGCGTTAATTCCTGCTGAGAAACTCGGAATTGCCTTCCAGCTCGCAAACTTTATTCGTGATGTCGGAGAAGACCTCGAAAGAGGGCGTATTTATCTACCTATGACTGAACTTCGTTCATACGGTGTAACTCGTGAGATGCTGGAAAGAAGGATTTTGACGCCACAAATCATCGAAGCGCTCAAGTTTCAAATTGGACGTGTACGGCAAATCCAAAGTGAAGCTAATCTAGGAATAGAACTCCTCAGTCGTGACTCACAACCATGTATTCGCGCTGCAAGCGAGCTATATTGCGGAATTGTTGATGAAGTAGAGAAAATTGATTATCAAGTTTTTACAAAGAGGGCCAAGACTTCACAACTCCGTAGAGCAAGGGTTGCTATTCCCGCCTGGCTTCAGGCTCTAACCGCGCGTTAATTTCGCTGAATTCCCTTTCTTCCCCAGTAAATCCATAACGAGATCGTCATGGTGATCATGGAGAAACCAAAAAGAAGATCTTCCGCAGGCGCAGAGGCAATACGTATTCCGACGATGACATCTTCGTCGTAGGTAAGAATTCCCCGCGAAGTAAGCCACCAATTTGTGATGAGTTGGAAAAAAAGCATAATTCCATATGCGTTCCAGAAACTCTTTCGGGCCACCATGCGAGAACGAGTTCCATATAAGTCAAAGAGAATTACTAGGAGAACTGCCCCTATTGCTATTTGGGTATATGTCATTGCTCATCTCCGAAACGCCAGCTTTTTTTTACGGCGCGCACCGCTTCGATGGTCATAAGTGCTGCTAGTGGAACAACAATAAAAAAGAGAAACTCCTCTAGAGGAATTCCTGCAAATCCATAGATTCCAACTACTTGCTTGGGATCAAAGAACCAGTGTCCGTTAGAAACCGCGTAGTAATCCCAAATCAAGAAAACAATGGCAGTTGGAGCGATACTCAACACCGCTCTTTTAAGACGACGAAGTACTCCAACTTTAAATATGAACTCGAGCCAAAATGATCCGACAACTGTGAAGGCGAGCATTGCACAATAACTAAATTGGAGCACGCCTTATGCTAATCTCTCTACTAATCGGGAGCCAAAAGTTGGCTGAGAGGACCTTTTAAGGTCGACCGTTAGACCAGTTCGGTAATGCGAACTGGAAGGGAGAAATTCATGTCCGTTGTATTTACTGCGTGGGGCTATGGCGTTACTTACCTGGAATTAGCTTCAGTAGTGACTTCACTAATTGCCGTTTTTCTTGGTGCACTCGGAGTCAGAATCACATGGCCTTGGTGGCTCGTCAGCAGCGCCCTATACGCGCTCTTTTTCTATCGCGTGGATCTCTTTGCAAGCGCAATTTTGCAATTTGTTTTTATTGCTGCAGCTGTATGGGGTTGGTTTGGTTGGAAACCAACAGGAGCTGAACCTCGATATATGTCCAATAGGGAACGCGGCCTTTGGTTGTTGGCTTTACTTTCGGTCTGGGTTATCAGCGCGCCGGCGCTTGCAGATATCGGAGCCGCGGCGACGTGGCCAGATTCTTTCCTGTTGGTTTCAAGCACGATTGCTCAGATTGTGATGGTGCTACAACGTAACGAAACTTGGATTCTCTGGTTAATTATCGATGCATTTGGAACCTATCACTACGCTCATCAAGGATATTGGTTCACATCAGTTCTATATGCGATATTTACCGCAATCGCCGGATTTGGTTGGTATCGCTGGTTGAAGATACCGCAGAAAGTCTAACCAGACTCATATGGAAAAAAGATTTTCGCTCTCCGAGATTATTGAAATCATTATTAACGGAGAGCGGCAAAATAACTTTACCCGCATCATCGCGATAGATGGACCGGCTGGCGCAGGTAAAACCACTCTCGCAGAGCGACTTTCACAGAACTTTCCTGAAAGGCCGATATCGATTATTCACATGGATGATTTATATGCGGGATGGAACGACGCCCTAACTCCAACCCTTACCCGAACCTTGGGGCAGAACATCGTTTCTCCTGCTTCACAAGGAAAAGCGATTGAATTCCGTAAATTTAATTGGCTACACAATTCATTTGGAGATTTGATTCGATATCCATCTCCCTCAGCGTTAATTTTAGAGGGCGTGGGTTCTGGCCAGCGTGCTATCAGAAAGTATCTAGATCAATTAATCTGGATCGATATTGAATCGGAAACTGGATTGAATCGCGTCTTACAGAGAGATGGAGACTATCTTGAAACCGAGATGAGAATCTGGCAAATGCGTGAAAGTGAACACTTTAGGCAAGACAACACTCGCGATTGTGCCACTATCCGCATTGATGGGAAGCACTTCATCTAAAATTCTTGTGTGTCTGATTTAACTGGTGAAGTAATAGATGGGCGGTATCAGCTTACGCGCGTCGTTGCCTCCGGTGGAATGGCCACAATATATGCCGCACTAGATCTCAGGCTCGACCGCCAAGTCGCAGTCAAAGTCATGCACCCACATCTTGCGCAAGATGAGCAATTTGTTTCTCGCTTCATACGAGAAGCAAAAGCGGCTGCATCCCTATCGCATCCCAATATTGTTTCGGTTCTCGATCAAGGCTGGAATCAAGGTGGAGTTCCATGTGTATTCATCGTGATGGAGTTGGTAGAAGGTGCCACATTACGAGATTACTTACACGAACAGGGTGCACTACCAATTGAACGTGCACTTCAAATTATGTCGCCAGTTGCAAGCGCTCTGGCTGCTGCGCACAAACTTGGAATCGTGCACCGAGATATAAAACCTGAAAATATCTTAGTTTCTAAAGAAGGTCGAATAAAGATTGCTGACTTTGGCTTAGCGCGCGGTGCGCTCCTTGGAAATACGATGACTGCGGAATCCAGCGTTATTCTGGGAAGTGTTTCTTATCTTTCTCCTGAGCAAGTTCAACGCGGAGTGGCCGATGCTCGAAGTGATGTTTACTCACTAGGAATTGTACTTTTCGAAGTTCTTACCGGACAGAAGCCATATCAGGGCGAAGATCCAGTTCAAATAGCAATACGCCACGTTAACGAGCGAGTCCCTGCGCCTTCAACAATCAAAACAGATCTCAGCGCCGAGGTTGATGCTTTGGTTTTAAGTGCCACAGATATTGATCCTGATAAACGTCCTCGTGATGCAGGTGCGTTGCTTGAGAAAATTCGCGAACTCTCGGAGAAACTTGACCCACGTAAACGCCAACTGAGTCTGGAGTTAGATCTTCCACCTCTTCCCATCAAGCAACCGGTTCGTGAGAAAAAGGCGAAGAATTCCAGCCCCGTAACTAAAGAGGAGACTGCAGTGAAAAAAGAAAAGACTGCACCAACAAAGAAGAAGCAACTCTCTTCTCGGGTAAAGCGAAATCGTCGAATCGCAGCTTCAATCGCGATACTTCTTGGTATCAGTGTCTGGTACATCTTCCTCGGGCCAGGTTCCAAAGTTGTGGTGCCTTCTCTTGCCGGACTAACTGTTAAGGAAGCTAAAAGCACTTTAGAAGATTTAGGACTGAATCTCGATATATCAAAAGAGGAATTTAGTGAAGATATTCCCGATGGAAAGATTATCAACTCTGATCCGCCGGGTGGAGGTCGCGTCTCCCCTAACGGCACTGTTGGCGTCATTATCTCTAAAGGACAAGAACGCTATTCAGTTCCAACTCTTCAAGGGCTCAAGTTGGAAGTAGCGGAACAATTACTGAAAGAAAATAAGTTGGTCATAGGTGATGTTAAAGAAGAGTTCTCCAGTGAATTCCCCAATGGTTTTATCATGAGATCCGATCCGGTTGCCGGTGAAAGAATTAAACGAGGTAGCCAAGTCAATCTCTTTATCTCCAAGGGAATTGAGCAGATTGCACTTTCGAACTACAAAGGTAAAAGCGGCGAACAAGCCTTAAATGAGCTCACAGATGCTGGCTTCGACGTTAAGACTAAATATGTATTTAGCGAGGATCTTCCTGTCGGAGCTGTCATAAGTCAGACTCCTGGCGCGGGAGAGGCAGATAAAGGAAGTACCATCACACTCTTAGTTTCAAAAGGCTCTGAATTTGTCTTCATCCCTAATATTTTCTCAGTGAGCGAAACCAAAGCCATCGCAGCCTTAAAAGATCAAGATCTCAAGGTTGTGGTGAAGAAAGTTGGAAAAAAGAAGACTAAAGTCGTTACAAATGTCTCACCGAAGGTTGGGACAAAGGTTAAACGTGGCTCAACGGTAACAATCACTGTAGGGTGATTGGGTGCCGAAGAAGAATAAGCCTCGTTTAGGAGCTCACGTCCCCACCTCTGGTGGAATGGCCAAGCGCTCCATCGAATATGCACAAACAATTAAAGCTGAGGCAATACAGGTCTTCGCTTCAAACCCACGCGGTTGGGCAATGCCCGACGCTAATCGCGATGCAGATCAAGCCTATATCGAGAAAACTCGAGCACTTGATATCGAAACTTATGTTCATGCGCCTTTTCTTATAAATCTAGGTTCACCAACCGAAGGAACGTATAAGAATTCTCTTGCTTCGACTCAATATTCACTAAAGCGCGGTCGAGAAATCGGCGCGCTTGGAGTAGTAATTCATACCGGTTCTGCGGTCGATGAAGGCCATGTCAAACAAGCATGGAAGCAAATTCATAATGGAGTTATGCCAATACTCGAGAAATTAACCGATGAAGATCCATGGCTACTTTTGGAACCAACTGCTGGCCAAGGTCAATCGCTGGTGAAAAAACTCGATGATCTCACCAACTACTTTGAAGCGCTGGAATGGCATCCTAAAGTTGGAGTCTGTCTCGATACCTGTCATGTTTTTGCTGCAGGTCATGACATTAAAAGTAAAGGTGGTATGACCAAAACTATTGATTTGCTCGTAGAAGTCGCTGGCGCAGAACGCGTTCAACTTATCCATGCGAACGACTCTATGGACGTTCTTGGCTCTCTCAAAGATCGCCACCAGAATCTAGGAGATGGCGAAATAGGTGTGAAACCATTTGCAGAGTTATTGGCCCACCCTGCAGTCATCAATGCCCCGTTAATTTTGGAGACTCCAGGTGAGGAACCAGAACATGGAAAAGAAGTGGCCTTGCTACGCAAGATGAGAGATAAGTAATGCAGATGAAACTCGCGCCGTGGGCGCTGCTGGCAGTTGCTGCGATGTGGGGTATTTCCTTTGTATGGATGAAGGATATTTTGGATCAACAAGATGTCTATAGCTTCTTGAGTACCCGATTTATTTTGGCCGCTGCGGCAATGATTCTTTTTAAGCCTAAAGTCCTTGGGTTACTTAATAGAGAATTGGTTTCAAAAGGCTTTCTTATTGGAATCGCACTTGGATCTGGCTACATTTGTCAGACACTTGGACTTGAAAGGACAACTCCGGCAATAACTGGATTCATCACCGGACTTTACGTTGTCTTTACACCATTACTCGCCTCAATCTTCTTAAAAGAGCGATTAACGATGGCGATGTGGTTTTATGTAATTCTCGCCGTAATTGGCTTAGGAATACTCTCAGTTAAGGGCTGGGCCGTTGGAACTGGCGAAATTTTTGTTTTTGTTTCTGCAATTCTTTTTGCCGTTCACATAATCCTATTAGGTTCATGGAGTAAAAACTTTGATTCGTACGCTCTTACAGTAATGCAATTGATTGGTTGCGCATTCCTCTCAGCAATTCTGGCTTCGATAAAAGGCTATACGGCTCCCCCCGATCTGCACGTTTGGGGCGTAATCATATTCACCGCGATTTTTGCCACGGCGATTGCATTCGGCATTCAAACATGGTCTCAGGCTCGTATCTCAACAACAAAAGTTGCTGTCATCTTGACGATGGAAGTTGTATTTGCCGCCGTCTTTTCTGTTATGTATGGCATGGAGCCATTAACCTTGCGCCTTACAATCGGTGGAACCCTGGTTTTGATCGCCATGCTGGCGATTGTGCAACCCAGGGTTTCTTCATCCGGTACGAACTGAGACTATTAACCCATGGCCAGTAACGACACAATCATCGATCTTCGATCTGACACTGTCACCAAGCCTTCTGCAGAAATGCGCGCTGCGATTGCGGCAGCTCCAGTTGGTGATGACGTCTATAGCGATGACCCCACGGTAAATTCTCTTGAAGAACGCGTTGCGGAAATGTTTGGCAAAGAAGCGGCGGTATTTACGCCATCAGGGTCTCTTGCTAATCAGCTTGCGATTCGAATGCTCGTTGCACCAGGTGAAGAGTTGATATGTGAAACCAACTCCCATATTGCGCGCGCTGAATTAGGTGCAGCCGCGGTCTTTAGTGGAATTACCACTCGCACCTGGCTCGCAGACAGAGGAGTTCTCACATCCAAAGATGCTATCGATCTGGCTAAACCAAACTCAGGGCCATATTTGGTATCGACCTCGGCAATCGCTGTAGAAAATACCCATAATTTTGGAGGCGGAACTGTCCAGCCTATTTCAGAGATCGCCGCTCTTCGCCAGGCTTCTCAATCACTTGGGCTCTCAATGCATCTTGATGGTGCACGCATTTGGAATGCACATGTCGCAAGTGGAACTCCGTTAACCGAATTTGGAAAGTATTTCGACACCATCAGCGTCTGTTTATCTAAAGGCTTGGGAGCACCTGTCGGTTCTTTAATGATTTCCACGAGAGAGCGTGTCACAAAAGCGCGAGTTTGGCGGAAGCGATACGGCGCTGGAATGCGTCAAGTAGGAATTCTTGCTGCGGCAGGACATTACGCTTTAGATAACAACATTCCATCTTTAAGTGAAGACCACAAACGCGCTCGCTTCTTAGCCGATGCCTGCGCCGCTAGTGCAAAGTCAGTGATTGATCCGCTAACAGTTGAAACAAATATCGTTAGTCTTGATTTGCGTGGCGCTAACCAGAGCGCAGCTGAATTCGCAGCTGCGGCCCGCGAAAAAGGGTTATGGATAGGTGCTTTGGGGCCAACATTTGTCCGTCTTGTAACTCACCGAGATATTGATGATGCACAGACTCATCGTGGCGCCGAAATATTGCAGGAGCTTTTAAAGCGCGCCTTCGTGGCGTAGTAGCCACTCTTTATATTTCAAGCCGTAAGCGTAATTGCCTAACGCTCCCCCAGTTTTAACAATTCGGTGACAAGGAACTACAACGGCAATGAGATTTCTTGCGCAAGCACTACCAGCAGCACGAACCGCATCTGGAGAACCTGCTTTCTTCGCTAAATCGGCATAAGAAATGGTCTTTCCCGGCAAAACTTTACGCATACCTTTCCAGGCCAACTGCGAGAAATTTTCTCCAGGTTGATCAACGGAGATTCCATCCAAAGCTCTCAGATCTCCGTCGAAGTAATCGTTAAGTAAGTCGGTGATAATTGGTAACTCGTGAGACTTTTTATAACTGGTTTCTTGGTCAACTCTTGAAAGTCCAGGAGTCAGTTCTTCATGGGAGGTAAAGCCTGCCGCGAGAAGGATATGTTCTCTCGATATTAAAGAGAGACTTCCTATAGGTGTCTTGAAAGTAGATCGCAGAAGCACCCTGTCACTTTATTACTGGAATCCGAATTTGGATATACGTGAAATTAAAGATTACTTGCGGTCGCGAAGCATCTCTGCAACAAGAAATGCAAGCTCAAGGGATTGAGTATGGTTCAAGCGAGGGTCACATGCTGTCTCATAGCGCGTCGCTAAGTCTTCATGTGAGATCTCTTCGCCACCTCCAACACACTCAGTCACATCATCTCCAGTAAGTTCTATATGAATGCCGCCGGGATGGGTACCGAGCTTCTGATGAACTTCGAAGAAACCCTTTACTTCATCGAGCACATCATCAAACTTTCTCGTCTTATATCCACTTGGCGCTTCATATGTATTGCCATGCATGGGATCGCATACCCAGAGGACTTTTGCACCTGAATTCGCCACCGCTTCAACAAGAGGTGGGAGAACATTGCGAATCGCGCCAGCTCCCATACGTGTAATGAAAGTTAATCGACCCGGCTCATTGTCAGGATTGAGCTCCCTCATCATCGTGAGCGCGTCAGCTGCTGTCGTTTTAGGTCCTAGTTTTACCCCGATAGGGTTCTTAATCTTCTTAGCGAAATCAATATGAGCTCCATCAAGTTGTCTTGTGCGCTCACCTATCCATAGAAAATGTGCAGAGACGTCGTAAGGCAAACCAGTTCGAGAATCAATACGGGTAAGTGCTTTTTCATATTCCAAAATAAGAGCTTCATGACTTGAGTAAAAATCGACCGTCTTAAATTCTTCAGGGTTGATTCCAGCAGAACGCATGAAATCTAAAGCGCGACCAATCTCATTGGCCATCGCTTCATATCGAGCGCCAATTCGCGAATCCTTCACGAATCCTTTATTCCATTCATGAACAAGACGGAGATCAGCAAAACCACCTTGAGTAAATGCGCGAACCAAGTTCAAGGTTGCGGAAGAGGTGTTGTAGACCTTTACCAACCGGGATGGATCTGGGGTGCGTGAAGTTTGAGTGAACTCCAAATCATTCACTGCATCTCCGCGATATGCTGGAAGAGTTACATCGCCACGTTTTTCAAAGTCATTGCTCCGTGGCTTTGCGAATTGACCAGCCATGCGTCCAACTTTGATGACTGGAAGACTCGCGCCATATTGCAAAACGGCAGCCATTTGGAGAATTGTTTTGATTCGATTACGTATTGAATCTGCCGTCGCTGCTGCAAAAGTTTCAGCGCAATCCCCGCCTTGTAACCAGAATGCTTTTCCATCAGCTGCTTCTGCAATGCGGGCTTTCAAGTTGTCGCACTCACCAGCAAAAACCAGCGGCGGAAGTGACTTAAGTTCAGCCACCGCTTTCTCAACAGCGGCTTTATCGGGCCACGCGGGTTGTTGGGCAGCAACAAGAGCGCTATCGAATAGCGTGTCGAGCGCAGGCTGGGGATTCATAGACAGAGGGTAAGCAACCTTGGGTTAATGGTGTAGACCAATTAACCGAAGAAGACTTCTGCTTCTGCCAAGAGCGTTGGATCAACGGTCTTGAGCTTCTCAGTAGCAGATGCAAGCGGTACGCGCGCGATATTCGTGCCATGAAGCGCAACCATCTTGCCCCAATCGCCATCATGCGCAGCAGTAATCGCGTGGAGACCGAATCGAGTGGCAAGAACTCGATCAAATGCAGTGGGGGTTCCACCGCGTTGGATATGTCCAAGAATTGAAGTTCGAGCTTCAGTCCCGGTTCGTTTCTCGATCTCTTTCGCCAACCACTCGCCGATGCCGGAAAGCTTTACATGGCCAAAGGCATCCAACGTAGAGTCCTTAGTGACCATATCTCCATCCTTCGGTAACGCTCCCTCGGCTACAACGATGATTGGAGCGTATGACTGTTCGAAACGAGATTCAACGTACTTACAAACTTTTTCAATATCAAATGGAACTTCTGGAATTAGAATGCAAGATGCTCCTCCAGCAAGGCCTGAATGCAGCGCAATCCAACCAGCATGACGTCCCATAACTTCGACAATCAAAGCTCGGTGATGAGATTCGGCTGTAGTGTGTAAGCGATCAATTGCCTCCACCGCAATATTTACCGCTGTATCAAAACCAAATGTGTAATCAGTATTATTGAGATCGTTATCAATGGTTTTGGGAACGCCAATAACTTTTACTCCAAGAGCATCAAGTTTGGTAGCGACTCCAAGGGTATCTTCCCCTCCAATTGCAATCAGAGCATCAACGTTCATCTTGGCAAGATTTTCTTTAATTCGCTCAACGCCATTTTCAATCTTAAATGGATTGGTTCGAGAAGATCCGAGGATTGTTCCGCCGCGAGGCAAGATTCCACGAGTAGCCGCGATATTCAGCGGCATTGTTAGGCCTTCTAGTGGACCCTTCCAGCCATCTCGGAATCCGATGAATTCGTAGCCATATTCTTTTTCGCCCTTACGAACTACTGCACGAATAACTGCATTTAGACCTGGGCAATCTCCGCCACCAGTAAGCACACCGAAACGCATATGAGTAAATCTCCGATTTGGTTATGGGATGTAGGTCAACCTTGACCTGCGCGCATTCTACCCCATGACTTTTTTAAAGGATGCAGGTCATCGTGTGACAGTAACGCCTTTTCCAATCACAATAACTCCGCCTGGTGAGACCGTGAACCTCTCGCGGTCACGCTCTAAATCAAAGCCAATCGTTGCACCCGGTTCTACAACAACATTCTTATCCAAGATCGCATTTTTAATCTTTGCATTTTCACCGATTCTGACCGACGGCATCAATACCGAGTTTTCAACTACTGAATCTCTTCCGGCGTGAACATCATATGAAGCGACGGTCCGACGCAGTTCACCGCCCGAAATGATTGAGCCAGCGCCAACTACAGAATCAAATGCGATTCCCCGTTCTGAGAATTTTGCTGGAGGCAATGAAGGTGGGTTGGTGAGTATTGGCCATTGCCGGTTATAGAGATTGAAAATTGGAAGTGGAGAGACTAAATCCATATGCGCATCGAAATACGAATCGATGGAACCTACATCGCGCCAATAACCTTTGTCGCGTTCAGTTTCTCCCGGAACTTCGTTATGTGCAAAATCATAAACTTTTGCAATGCCAGCTTTTGTCATCGCAGGGATGATATTTCCACCAATGTCATGACGACTATCAACATCTTCCGAATCAAGAATGAGCGATTCTTCCATCGCATCACGCCTAAAGATGTAGTTGCCCATTGAAACCAAGGCAAGATCTGGATGGCCTGGCATAGCAGGAGGGTCTGATGGCTTCTCATGAAAAGCTTTAATAGTGACGCCATCATCGGCCAATTCGATGACACCGAATTCCGAAGCTTCCGATCGCTTAACTCGAATTGCTGCAACTGTAACGCCAGCTCCCGTTTGAAGATGTTGCTGATACATCTGGTCTGGATTCATTCGATAAACGTGGTCCGCGCCAAACACGATCACATGTTTTGGATTCTCATCATGAATGAGATTGAAATTCTGCAAAATTGCATCTGCGCTACCCGTATACCACCGCGGGCCAAGACGCTGTTGTGCAGGAACTGGAGTTATATAGTTACCAAGTAAATTAGACATTCTCCAAGTTGTAGTGATGTGACGATCTAGCGAGTGAGATTTATATTGCGTGAGTACTGCAATACGTAAGAAACCTGCGTTAACAAGATTTGAAAGTACAAAATCTACGAGTCGATAAGAACCACCGAAAGGAACTGCAGGCTTTGCGCGATCTGCTGTAAGCGGCATTAATCGCTTTCCCTCGCCACCAGCAAGAACAATTCCAAGTGGTAGATCCAAGCGCGCCATGCCCTAACGATACTCTTGCCATGTGAGTACCGAGCTGGGGAGCAATAAAAAGGTCACAGTAGGCATGATTACGAAGGAGTGGCCTCCTCACATTTACGGTGGTGCGGGAGTTCACGTCTTCAATCTCGTGAGCGCCTTGGGCGAGAATTCAGGGATCTCTACCGAAGTGCATTGTTTTGGTCCTAAGCGCACCGATGCTTTCAATTACGAATTGATTGGCGAATTCGCTTCGGTAAACCCTGCATTAAAAGCGCTCTTAATTGGCAGCGATATCGCTTCACATCTAAATCGCGTAAACATTGCCCATTCTCATACTTGGTATGCAAACATGGCTGGCTACTTAGCATCGAAGATGTTTGGAATTCCTCACATTGTTACCGCTCATTCGCTAGAACCACTTCGGCCTTGGAAGGCAGAACAACTTGGTGGGGGTTATCAGATCTCATCATGGGTCGAAGAACTTGCCTATGAAAATGCAGATGCCATCATTGCAGTGAGCGCAGGTATGAAGAAGGATGTTCTCCAAGCTTATCCAAAGGTTAATCCCAATAAAGTGCATGTAATTCTTAATGGAATAAACACAAAGAAATTTATCCCAAACTCAAGCGCTGCAACTTTAGAGAAATATGGAATCAAGGGCGAATTTGCACTCTTCGTTGGACGAATCACTCGACAGAAAGGTCTTGCGCATTTACTTCGTGCCTGGCGACAAGTCTCCCCGAATTATTCACTAGTACTCGCGGCAGGAAGCCCTGACGAACCTGCGATCGGTGCCGAAGTTGAATCTCTTATTAGTGAACTCTCAGCTGAACGTGGAAATATAGTCTGGTTAAAAGATATGTTGCCGCACGATGAATTAACGTCACTTCTAACTCATGCCAAAGTATTTCTCTGCCCTTCTATTTACGAACCACTTGGAATCGTAAACCTTGAAGCGATGGCATGTGAAACCGCAGTCGTTGCATCTAAAGTTGGAGGTATTCCTGAAGTTGTCATGGATGGTGAAACTGGATTGTTGATTGATTTTCAGGAAGATCATGAACGCTTCGAAAGTAACTTTGCGGCGGCAATAAATCAAGTGATGTCAGATACATCACTGGCACATAGACTCGGTAAAGCTGGAAGAATCCGTGCTATTGAAGAATTTGGATGGGATAAGGTTGCGGCTTCCACAATCGATTTATATCGGAGTCTGATTAAGTAAATGTCGCGTAAAGGATGGGCGCTCTTCGCGCTCGTGGGTTTGCTGTGGGGCGTTCCTTATCTTTTCATGAAGGTGGCGGTTGATGAATTGGCAACGCCTGTCATTGTCTTCTCTCGACTTCTCATCGGAGCAATCGTTCTTGTTCCGCTAGCTTTGTACGAGGGAACGTTAAGACCTGCATTCAAATACTGGAAATATATTGCCCTTTATGCAATCGCAGAAATGGTGATTCCTTGGAGCCTTATTACAAATGCACAGAAAGAACTCTCCTCGGGCGTGGTCGCTCTGCTTGTTGCTACCGTTCCTATTTGGGCGACTCTCTTTGCTCATCACACGGGAGATTCAACTGCTGCACATCGCACGCGAATTTTTGGAATCGCAATTGGTCTGATTGGAATTCTATTCCTTGTTGGATTTGAAACTCTCAATGATGTCGGCAATATTCGGGCACTCATTCAAGTACTCGTTGCATCTGCCTCATATGCCTATGCAGTAAATATGATTACCCGTAAAGCTCCCGAAACTTCAGGAGTAGCAATTAATGGAATTGCGATGGCGCTATCAACCGTGATTTTTGCACCTTTCGCCTTTACGCACCTTCCCAGTCAGAAGCCTTCAAACCACGCAGTACTTGCCACAATTGGTCTCGGTGTCATATGCACTGCTCTTGCTTTCTGGGTCTTCTTTATAGTGCTAAAAGAAATTGGAGCTGCGCGAGCTTCACTTGTCGTTTATCCAAATACCGCTGTAGCAGTAATGTTGGGAATCTTCCTTCTCGATGAGCAATTAACTCTCGCTATCGTGATTGGGCTTCCCATGGTTCTGCTTGGTTCATACTTCGCTAGCCGAAAGCCAAGTACGCCAGTAATTGCTAGATAGTTATTGCTGAGTAAAACCTAATTTCGAAAGCGCTTTTGCATCGCTCTGCCAATTTGGCATCACTTTGACATGCAGTCCTAAGAAAATTCTTCCCTTCAATTTCTTTTCAATCTCGCTTCGAGCTGCGATACCAACGCTTTTGAGCCGCTCACCTTTCGCTCCAATGATGATGGCTTTCTGACTATCTCTCTCGACAATGATCGAAGCATGGATATCAAAGAAAGGCCGTTCGTCTTCGCTTCGTTTTTCGCGCTCCGAAATCTCATCGATCATTACCGCAATTGAGTGAGGAACCTCCTCAAATACATCAGAGATTGCGGCCTCTCGAATTAAATCGGCAATTTGAGTAGTTAATTCCTGATCAGAGGTCATATCCGCCGGATAGAAAGGGGGCGAATCCGGAGCATATTTTGCGAGAAGATCAATAAGAAGTTGGACTTGATCATCAGTCTTTGCTGAAATTGGCACGATGTCATCCCACTGAAACCCCGCATCCGAGGCTAGTTTGCTTGCAGCAATCAATTGCTGAGGCATCTCGCTTTTCTTTGCCATATCTATCATTGTGATAACACAGATTTTCTTTGCAGATTTATGGTTAGCAATTTCTTTTGCGATGTATAGATCTCCCGCACCTATCACTTCTACGGCTGGAATGCAGAGAACTATGGAATCTACCGAGTCCATATTTTCACTCACCATGGTGTTGAGAGCGCCTCCCAACAAAGTTTTAGGTTTATGCACTCCAGGAGTATCAACTACAACAAGTTGAAAACCCGGCCTAGTGACGATGCCACGAATCGCGTTACGAGTTGTATTGGGATGATGTGAAGTAATGACCACTTTCTCTCCAACGAGAGCATTCACCAACGTTGATTTACCTGTGTTGGGTCGTCCAACGATTGCAACGAAGGCTGATTTATGTGTCATCGCCGCTAAGAGTACCCGTAATGTGCGAGCTCACGGGCATCATCAATTCCAGCGCATCAGATACAGATGTGACAATTTCTGCACACCGTTCTCCTATTAATCTATGACATCCATCGCTTGTGGGGGCGGTGATCGGACCTGGAACCGCCATCACAATACGAAGTATATCTGCCGCATCTCGCGCAGTTCGAAGTGATCCACTTCGAAAAGCAGCCTCAACCACGATTGTTCCTAAAGAAAGCGCAGCAATAAGTCGATTCCGCGTTAGAAATCTTTCAGGTCTGGCACGTACATGGGGCATTACTTCAGATATCAATGCGCCAGATTCTTGAATCTCAGCAAAAAGTTTCTCATTGCCTGATGGATAGTTCACTGCAACACCTGAAGCAAGGACTGCACACGTGACACCTTCTGCGGCTATCGAACCACGATGAGCATGGGTATCAATTCCATAAGCGCCACCACTTATGACCGCCCACTCTCGATCTGCGAATCCCGATGAAAATTCGCTGGCAATCCGAGCGCCGTATGTAGTGGGATTACGTGTACCAACGATTGCTACAGCTCTTGCTGGTAGAGGATTTCCCTTTACAACAAGTCCAAACGGTGGAGCTGAGAGATCATTAAGCAGTGAAGGCCACTCCGATGATTCAGGAGTTATGAAGCGGGCGTTGGCAGAATCAATTTCTTCCATGAGTTCTGCGGCCGAAATCTTAAGCAAATTTTCTTTGATACGAAGGGAAGATTTCTTCTCTCTATCGTAGAAGCCTTCTTCAATTCGAGTTACTAAGTCATCTGCACCATGTTTTGCAAACTCTTCACTCCAAAATTTCGAACCACCTTCAATAGCGCTGAAAAGTCGGAGTTGAGAGAGAATGCTCATGGAATTCTCTCTGACTGCGATCTGAGATTGAGAGCAGTTTCTAATTCAGCCAGCCCAGGAGTACTTATCCCCCTAAGGTCAGCGATTGTCCATGAAATACGAATCAATTTATGAAAGCCGCGAGCCGTTATCTCTTCTTTATCCATCAAGGTATGAAGCGCGCTCATAGCCTTTGTCTGAGCACGGAACCGACTACGGAGTTGATTGGATGGAATCTCTGAGTTCAATGCAAAACCTAACCCGGAAAATCTTTCTGCGGCAACGCTGCGAGCGTGCGTTACGCGCGCTCGAACTTCGGCGCTGGATTCTCTCGGTTCTGATTGAGCCAGCGCCTCTCGCGTTGGATTCTCCACATTAAGCCGTAGATCAATACGATCAAGAAGTGGCCCCGATAAACGATGGAGGTATCTGCGTACTTGAAGTGAGGAGCATTGACACGCTCTTCCTTTTCCCGTGAACCGGCCACAAGGACATGGGTTGGCCGCAAGTACCAAGATAAAACCTGCGGGAAATCGTGTGCTTCCAACAGCGCGCGTTATCTCTATGGAACCAGATTCCAAAGGTTGTCGCAGGGCATCCAAGATTCCATTCGCGCATTCAGGTGCTTCATCAATGAAGAGCACTCCGTGATGAGCTAGAGAGCACGCACCTGGACGAATCTGCTTTGTTCCACCTCCAACCATTCCAACGGTCGTTGTGGTGTGGTGTGGTGCAACAAAAGGTGGAGTTTTAAATTGAGAGATGAATTGATTGTGAATCAATCTTTGCGAACCTACGATTGAATGAATAGCCGCTACTTCTATTGATTGAAGTTCATTTAAATGCGGCAATATTGTTGGAAGTCGCTCTGCAAGCATCGTCTTTCCGGTGCCTGGCGGTCCCATCATCAAAACATGATGTCCTCCTGACGCGGCGATTTCGAGTCCAAATTTTGCATCTTCTTGCCCAGCTACTTCTGCAAAATCTAGCTCGTGGGGAACTTCGTCATATTTCATGAGTGGAATTTCTCTTGGCAGAGCAGCTCCAGAAAGTATTGCAAGAACTTCAACGAGAGTGCTCGCCGCCGCCACAGATATCTCAGATACCAATGTTGCCTCTTGATAGTTCTGTTCGGGGACGATGGCTTTTTTGATTCCATGTTTTGCCGCTGCCAATAACATGGGAAGAACTCCACGAATAGGCCGTAAAGCCCCCTCAAGTGATAGCTCTCCAATCAAAATCATTTCATCGAAATTTCTTCTTTCGAGTTGATCTGTCGCACTCAAAATTGCCACGCTAATAGGAAGATCAAATCCAGAACCACTCTTAGGTAACCACGCAGGTGAAAGAGAGACTGTTACTTTTGTTTGGGGCCATCTCATCCCTGAGTTATTTATTGCCGAGCGAATGCGATCTCTCGCTTCGTTAAGTGCCGCATCAGGAAGTCCCAGTAGTTGATACCCAGGCAACCCTTTTGAAACATCGACTTCAATTTGAACAATCTCACCCTCTAAACCCGTTAGAGAGATTCCTTGTGTGGTAGCAACGCTCATAAGATTCCACTTCGATAATCAACGGTCGGTTCGCCCGAGCGTCCTAATAAAACGCCAGCCACATCGATTCGAAATGGCGCGCCAAGTTTCTGGTGAGTTGCAAGCCAGGCCAGTGCTAAACGTTGAATGCGGTGCAGTTTTGTTTCTGAGATTGATTCCAGCGGGTCTCCAAAAGTCGCACTGGTTCGCGTCTTTACCTCAACAAAGACAATTTCTTCTTCAGGAGAGAGTGCAACTAAATCAATCTCACCTTCCTTTATTCTCCAATTTCGATCAAGAATCCTAAATCCGAGGCTTTTCAGATATTCCGCGGTGATTTCTTCCCCAATGTTGCCAGTAATTGCTGCTCGTTGATTTAAAGCCATTCATAAAGATTATGTTGAAGCCTTACTCTGCAATAAGAAGAATTTATAAAATGTGCAGAACTCTAGTTGTTGATTAGTGTAGCGATGTTGGCGTATGAACGGCGATGAATTTCGCTCACTCCAAGTTGCGACAAAGATTTCTGGTGGCTACGTGTCACATATCCTTTATGAGATGCAAATCCGTAGCCAGGATACTTATCATCATACATATCCATAACTCTATCGCGGTAAACCTTTGCCAAGATTGAGGCAGCTGAGATTGTGATGGCGACTTGGTCGCCTTTCCAGACCGCAAGGGATGGGACACTCAATCCTTCAATTGAGTAGCCATCAGTTAGGACGTACTGTGGCTCTATCTTTAGTGCACTTATCGCACGACGCATACCTTCTAAATTAGATTTATGTAAACCAATAGCATCAATTTCTTCTGGCGGAATCTCAATAATTGCATATGTGGTGGATGCAGTAATAATTATTTTAAAAAGTTCTTCTCGCTTGTGGGATGTTAATTCTTTAGAATCTCGAACTTCGCTCAATATCGAATCCTGCGGATCTCTCAAAAGCACGGCTGCAACTACAAGTGGCCCTGCACACGCGCCGCGACCCGCTTCATCAACTCCGGCGATATGACTGATTCCAGCAGCGATGAGCTTCTCCTCAATCATCTGCGTGTGTATTACTTGGTCTGTTTGACGGGGATCTGCGAAAGATCTTTTCCTGCATCTAAAACTCCAAGGTGTTTAAATGGCCAGATTACAAAGAGCGCTCTTCCAGTTACTTTATTGAGGGGAACCATCCCTTTATTGGGATCATCGGTGTGAAAGCGAGAATCTGCACTTGCTGCTCGGTGGTCACCCATAACCCAGATAAATCCTTCAGGAATAGTCACATCGAAATTGGAATCAGACGGCTTGTTACCGTCATAAATATAGGGCTCATCTATAGCGATGCCATTGACTTCGAGTTTTCCTTCTTTTGAACAACAAACAACGCGATCTCCACCAACGCCGATTACTCGCTTTATCAAGTATTGCTTGGCGGGATCAGGAAGTATGCCGACGAAGACAAGTGATTCTTTAACTAGTTTGCGGATCCCTGTGCTGTCGTCGAAAGATTCTGACAACCAATTTGCTGGATCCCTAAATACGACTACTTCTCCACGTTTGATGTCGCTAAAGAGAGCGCCAAACTTATTTACGCCAACGCGATCATTTACCTGAAGTGTGTTCTCCATAGATCCCGAGGGGATGTAGAAGAACTGAATGAAAAAAGTCTTAACGATGATAGATAAGACCAAGGCCGATACGACAAGTATTGGCAGCTCGCGAAGGCTTGTGCCTTTCGCTTTAGGCGACATAAAAGTCGTCTTTAGGAGTTTGTGTTTTCAGACTCAGCAGCATTTTCTTCTGATGCTACTGGGGTTGACTCTTCTATTACCGCTTCGGCTACTAAATCTTGCGCATCAGGAGTTTCTTCAACCACGTCGGCAACAACTACGTCGCCCGCAGCTGCAGGAGCGGCGGCATATAACGTCTCAAGATCTTCAGCGCCGCGACGTTCACGAATCTTTGCTGCCTTGCCACGAAGCTCGCGGAGGTAATACAACTTCGCACGACGAACTTCACCCTTTCGGACAAGTTCAATCTTTTCAATTACGGGTGCATGTACCGGGAAAATTCTTTCGACGCCTACGCCGTAGGAAATCTTGCGAACAGTAAAGGTTTCGCGAACGCCAGAACCTTGGCGGGCGATGACAAGACCTTGGAAAACCTGAATACGGCTTTTGTTACCTTCAACAACGCGCACGTGAACCTTGAGTTCATCGCCGGGGCGGAAATTAGGAAGGTCTTTGCGGAGGGAGGCGGCATCTACCGCATCAAGCACGTTCATGGTTTGTCCTAACAATTAGTCTCTACGCTTAACGCTCAATAACTCGGCGTATCTTGCCACACCTCTACCCGAAGCGCTAAATCGCGCCTTTAGTAGGCCCGACCAGCCCGAATTTGGGCGCTGAGCGGAGCATGAAGCGTCGGTCCCGCAACAATCACCATGTTCTTCTCCCCATTCCAGATTCCCTTGTCTATAGAAACCTTCGCACCTGCTTCAGTCGCAATCAGTCCTGCCGCGGCGTAATCCCATTCATTAACCCCGGCTTCGAAATAGGCATCAAGAGATCCACTTGCTACGTGGCAGATATCAACCGCACATGCACCTAACCTGCGCAAATCTCGGATTTGTGGAAGTAATTGCGCAATGAGTTCGGCTTGGATTTTTCTCTTTTCAATGTCATATGCGAAGCCAGTTCCAATTAAGGCTCGATCAAGGGCTACAGGGTCATTGCACTTGATCGGAATTCCATTGAGCTGTGCGCCCCCTCCTCGACTTGCTCTCCACAATGATTGAGTTGCGGGTGAATACACCACACCAACCAAACCTCCGTCATTATCTTTTGCAGCAATGCTGATGCACCAGCCGGGAATGTCATACAGATAATTAACCGTGCCATCAATCGGATCGATAACCCAAGTAATACCTGACTTACTTTCTTGATTTGCGCCTTCTTCACCAATTAATCCATCATGAGGTCGCGCTGAAAGAATTTCAGTGACAATTAGCTTTTCACTCTCATGATCCATTTGAGTTGCAAAATCAAAGACTCCACTCTTTTGGTCTAATTCAAATTTAGATGGCCGGTTAGTTAAGAGAGTTCCTGCTTTCCTTGCAATTGACTCTGCCAAAAGGAGCAATTCATTGGCTAACGTCATGGACCTATCTAAGCATAATTAGTAGTGAAACCGCCGCTAACAAGTACACTCCTTTTGTGTTGACTTCGTATAAACGATTGTTTGCAATTCCAGGAGGTTGGAATTTCTCACTGGCTGGCTTCATATTGCGTTTACCAATCTCAATGTTGTATCTCGCAATCGTGCTTTTTGTCGTTACTGAGACTGATTCTTACTCGCTTGCAGGCGCAATCTCCATGGTCTCATCTGTGGTCCTTGCAATTGCAACGCCGCTGTGGTCTCGCGCGGCAGATCAATTTGGCCAGAACAAAATCCTCTCCATCACCGCACCCGTGCACATTCTCTTCCTTGGCCTTTTCGTATTTTTTGTTAAGAGCGATGCTCCTTTGTGGATCTGGTTTTTCTGCGCAATAGTTTTTGAGTCTTTTGTCATTGGATCTGGACAGATGGTTCGCCGCCGCTGGATTCACGTTATCGGCGACGATCGAAAACTTATCGATACCGCCTACTCATTTGAAGCTCTCGTTGATGAAATAATTTTTACAACTGGTCCAGTTATCGCAACACTGGTTGCTTCGTATTTCTATCCAGCGGCATCAATATTTACTGCTATGGGTTTCTTGATTATTGGAGCACTTATCTTCCTTGCACAGAAAAGGACCGAACCTCCAGCTCACCCTAAAGAGCCTGGTGATGACAATTCACTTCTCATTCGAGATCGATTTATTCAGGCACTCTTTATACCACTCATGATGTGCGGGGCTTGCTTCAGTTCTACCGGCTTGGTCATTGTGGGATATCTCGACGATTTTGGAACTCGCGAATTTAGTGGATTCTTTATTGCCATTTGGTCATTTAGTTCTGGATTATCAGCTTTTGTCAGTGGATCTATTCAATGGAAAATGAATGAGACGCGCCGCTTTCTCTACTCATTGGTTGCACTCTTTGGATTGACGATTCCAATCACTCTTGCGGCATATCTCTTCAAGGGCAACCTATTCATCTTGGCAGTGGCTCTTTTTTTCAATGGGCTCGCGATTGCACCACTTCTAACTGCAGGACTTGCTGTCGCAGAGAGATCAGTAAGTGAAAAACGAACTACAGAAGTTCTTGCATGGGCAGTTGCAGCGCTCAATTTAGGGGGCGCAATTCCTACTGCTATCACCGGCTACATCATTGACACATTTGGCTCATCTGTCGCATTTATAGTTCCTTTAGCCTGCATGGCAATTTCTCTCCTCGCTCTACTTCCATTTCTTGGAATCTGGAGACGCAAACTTCATCAAATCTCATCTTAAGTTCCCGTAAATCCTTAGTCTCGTATGGCAATCTTTACCCGTGACTGAATTGCGCTTAGTCGGCCGCAAAGACAACGGCGACCATCTAGAGATGGTTGACGCCGATGGGAACTCCTTCACTGTTCGCGTCTCTGATGCTCTTCGTTCAGCAGTAAATGAGCGTCGTCTCACCCCCGTAGTTGAATCTGCCCCGCAATTTTCAATAAAGGAGATTCAATCTCGTTTAAGAGCCGGTGAAAGCTACGCAGATGTCTCTCGAATCTCTGGTCTATCTTTAGAGAAAATTGAACGTTATGCCAGCCCTATTCTTCAAGAGCGCGCTTGGATAATTGAACTAGCAGAAAAATCTTCACCGAAGGGCACTTCTCTTCCTCTCTCAGAACTAGTTATCCAAAGACTTGCACCACGTGGTGTAAACATGAATCAGATCTCGTGGAATACCTGGCGCCTTGATGATGGAACATGGCACTTAGTATTGAGTTACCCCTCTCGCGAAGGGCAATCAGAGGCAACATGGACTTTTAATTCCAATAAGCGAACTCTGGTTTCAAAAGATGATGGAGCCCGATGGATCAATGGTGAAGAGTTGCCGGCAAAGCAAACAGTGCGTCCAGATCGCATGAGTGACCATGGAGTTCTCTTCCCAGTTGAAGGTGAAACTCCTCAACCTCCGCGCTTAGTTGCAGTCCGAACTGACCCGATGGTCAATGATGAGCCAAACGAAATTAAGGAAATTGCTCCGGATGCGAAGAAAGATGGCGTTACAAAACGGATTTCCATTCCATCATGGGATGACATCATGTTTGGTCGAAGCAAAAAGAAGGATGATTCGGAGGAAGAGTAAGGAAATATCCCTCAAATAGTCTGGGTCAACAACGGGATTGCAATTTCCGATTCTGTAATTCCGCCGTGGTGTCCAACCATTGCAAGCTGAAACTCTTCACGATCGGGCTCCACAAGTATGAGTTCGCCGTTAGCAATAACAATCAAATCGCCGATACGTTCAAGGTTCTTCTCCAAAACTGAAGTACCGAAAAATCCATTGTGTACAGACTCTTCGCGAGTGAGCACTTGTACTTTCTCACCAAAGAACTCTTCCCATTGCGATTTTGTTTCCTCTAACGCGCCCTCTTTGACGTAGAGATAGCGCACACGAGGTTCTCCTCCGAGTAAATCCACATTCCGAAGCAAGTCATTGCCTTTGCCAAGGACACAGAAATCATCCCGATTAATCATTCCGTGATCAGCTGTAATCCAGAGTCTGGTTCCGCTCGGTAGATTCTCGATTAGTTTTGTGATGAGCTCTGCTGCTTTTGCCATCGCAACATGGAAACGCGGTGAACCAATGCCATCGCGATGCGACGCATCATCAACATCATTGATATAAACATAAGCAAAAGAGCGTTCCTTTTGCAACGCTGACTTTGCTTCATTGACTAACTCATCGACCACATTTGCTCCGCGATACAAAGCGCCTCTTAACGCTGCCCGAGTGAAGCCAGTATCTTCATATCTCTTTGCTGCAATATGCGAAACGCTGATTCCTTCTCTCTTTCCGCGTTCAAAAAGAGTTTCATCTGATTGCCAGATATAGGGATCTACTCTTTCATCCCATTTCAAAGCATTCAATAAACGTTGAGGCGTTCCACTATGGGGAACTCGCATTGTGTAACCAACCATGCCATGTCGTCCAGCATCATTACCTGTTCCCAATGAAGTCAAACTTGTCGATGTGGTAGATGGAAAGGTCGCTCGTAGCGAGGAAAAGCTCGCTAGCTGAGAGAAGATTGGGTGATTATTCACTGAAAGTTGCAGCGCATTAACTCCCATTCCATCTACAAGGAGGATGCACTCGCGTTGCGCAGGATTTTTTGGGATTTCAAGGATGTTTAAAGTTGAGGAGAGACCAAGCGTGGCAAAAACCGATTGTGATAAATCTGAGAGCAAGTAGGCCACTCACCTATCTTTCCAGTAATCTTCCATCTCATGATCCAGTTCTCGGCTGAGGTGCAAGCCGCACTGAAAAATAAGGGGCCAGTTGTGGCTCTCGAATCAACAATCATCAGCCACGGCCTTCCCAGACCAACCAATATTGAGGTTGCCACCGATGTTGAAGCGATGGTCAGAGAAAATGGCGCTACCCCAGCAACGATTGCCGTCATTGATGGAGTAATACATGTCGGACTAGAGGCAAGCGCACTCCAGCGAATTGCAACGGATACCAATATTGCAAAAGCTTCGATTCGCGATCTACCCGTTGTTATTGCAAAGAAAATGAGCGCTGCCACAACTGTTGCTGCTACTTCACATATTGCTCATTCAGCCGGAATTTCAATCTTTGCTACCGGTGGACTCGGTGGAGTTCATCGCGGCGCACAAGACACCTGGGATGAATCGGCTGATCTGCATTCGTTGGCAAACATTCCAGTGATGGTGGTGAGCGCAGGTGCGAAATCCATTCTCGATGTTGCCGCAACCTTGGAACGTTTAGAGACTCTCTCGGTTCCCATTATTGGTTACCGAACAAATCGCTTTCCTGGCTTTTATCTCTCAGACTCTGGTTTCGATCTTGAATATCGCGCTGATTCACCTGCGGAAATATCTACCATATGGCGCTCACGAATTAACGCCGATATCTCTAGCTCCGGGATGGTCGTTGCAAATCCTGTCGTCAATCAGATGGATCCGGATTTGCACGCTAAAACTCTCGCTGCAGGCTTAGATGCTGCTGAGCGCGAGCACATTAAAGGAAAGGCTGTGACACCTTTCTTACTTGAGTATTTTCACAATCATACGAATGGTGAGTCGCTCCGTGTCAATATTGAGATCATTAAATCCAACGCTTCTCTGGCAGCTCAGATTGCGTCAGCTAGAAACTAATAATAATGACGCGAATTCTTTGCATAGGCGATGCCATGCTTGATGTAGTAGCGCTCATTGATTCAGAAATTCATTACGGAAGCGATACTCCCGCACATATAACCACACACGGCGGCGGCGCAGCTGCAAACACTGCAACGTGGATAGCGCACCAAGGCCATCAAGTTTTCTTTGTTTCACGTATTGGAAACGATGCAGCGGGAAGTGCAATTCTCTCTGAACTCAATGCATGGCAGATTGAGCATAAGGATATGAGTCATATCAGCGGTAAAACCGGAGTTGTTGTAGTGATTGTAGATAAAACTGGTCAGCGAACAATGTTCCCTGATTCCGGCGTCAACTCTGGTTTAGGAATTGACGATCTTCCATCTCTGGAAAATTTTGATGCTGCTTTTCTATCCGGGTATTCGCTATTTAATCGAGATTCAACGGCTGGAGTTGAGGCGATGATTACAGCTATCAAAGAAGCCAAGATTCCCCTTTTCTTTGATCCCGCTTCAGTTGGAACAATCTCGCACTTTGATCGAGATCGCGCACTGACATACTTGAAGCAGATGGATGTCCTTCTTCCTAATGAAGAGGAAGCGCTCTTTCTCACTAATCAAAGTGAAGTAGAGAAAGCGATTGAAGAGTTACAAACTTATTGTCCCGTTGTAGTCATTAAGCTCGGAGACAGAGGTGCAATCGCGATGAAAACTGGTTCAGAAATCATCACATCGACTGTCAATAAAATCGATCCAGTTGATACCACAGGAGCCGGAGATGCTTTCGCGGCAGGTTTTATACCTCAATGGATCGCCAGCAAAGATTTGGCAGATTCAATGAAAGCAGGAAATGAATTAGCTCGGCAATGTGTCGCAATTATCGGAGCAAGACCGAGCGTCAATCCCCAGTAATTGGATAGTTAGTTGGCAGAATCGAGCCCATGGCAAAGGCGGACGCTAAAGCATCAGCAGGATCAAAGAAGAAAGTTGTTGGTCCTAAACCTGGAGAGTTCCCAGGCAAAATTGTCGATGTCGATGTTTCGTCGGAGATGTCTGACTCTTTCTTGGAATATGCGTATTCCGTTATTTACTCACGAGCTCTTCCTGATGCTCGAGATGGATTAAAACCAGTACATCGCCGCATTTTGCACCAGATGTCTGAAATGGGACTTCGCCCCGATAAAGGACATGTGAAGAGCGCACGTGTTGTTGGTGAAGTTATGGGTAAGTTGCATCCCCACGGTGATGGCGCAATCTATGACGCGCTGGTTCGTATGGCACAGAACTTCTCAATGCGATTACCGCTTGTCGATGGACACGGAAATTTTGGATCACTTGATGCTGGCCCTGCCGCGATGCGCTATACCGAAGCGCGTCTAGCTAATGCGGCCTTGCTCATGGTGGAAGAAACCGATGAGAACACCGTTGACTTTGGCGCAAATTACGATGGCCAAATCTTAGAGCCGCTCGTGCTTCCCGCTGCTTTTCCTAATCTTCTTGTCAATGGCGCAACAGGTATCGCAGTTGGCATGGCCACAAATATGGCGCCACATAACCTTGGCGAAGTGATTGCAGCTGCAAAGCACCTTATCGAAAATCCAACTGCAACACTCAAGCAACTCATGAAGTTTGTACCTGCTCCTGATTTTCCTACTGGCGGAACGATTATTGGTAAAGAAGGAATTCTTGAGGCTTACCAAACCGGTAAAGGGGCTTTTAAAGTCCGCGCCAAAGTTGAGACTGGCAAGGTAACAACTCGTAAACAAGGAATCACCATAACTGAACTTCCTTTCAATATCGGCCCTGAGAAAGTAGTTGAGCGCATCTCCGATCTCGTCAAAGCAAAGAAGATCCAAGGGATCTCAGATATCGTCGATTTAACCGATGGACAATCTGGAACTCGGGTAGTGATTGAACTAAAGAATGGATTTGAGCCTGATCAAGTCCTTGAAAATCTCTACAAACTCACTCCGCTAGAAGATGCTTTCTCAATCAACGCAGTTGCACTCGTTAATGGAAAACCGAAGACTCTTGGACTTAAGGAACTTCTCCAAGTATTCGTTGATCACCGCATTGAAGTTGTCACTCGGCGCTCAAACTTCCGTAAAGATAAAGCTGCAGCCCGCTTAAATTTAGTTGACGGTCTGCTCAAAGCCATCATCGATATCGACAAAGTAGTCAAGATTATTCGTGGAAGCGATGATGCCAATGAGGCTAAGGCTTCTCTAATCAAGAGCTTTAAACTAACTGATGAGCAAGCCACTTACATTCTTGATATGCCACTTCGCCGTCTAACCAAAATGTCCAAGATTGAACTTGAAACTGAACAGAAAGAATTGAAATCAACCATCTCAAAGTTAACGTCTCTTCTCAAGAGCGATGAAGCGCTCCGCAAGCAAGTGGCTGATGAACTCACGGAGGTCGAAGCTAAATATGCGACTCCGCGACGTACGTTAATCGCTTAGTTCGGTTACTTAAGCGTCAATTCTTTCGCGATCAATATCTGCAGTTGAGATAAAGTCTTTACGTGGCGCAACTTCGTTGCCCATCAGGAGCTCAAACATCTTCTCTGCAGCCGCTGCATCTTTAATCGTAATGCGACGCAGCGTGCGATGATCAGGATCCATCGTTGTTTCACGGAGCTGATCAGCATCCATTTCACCTAAGCCTTTATAGCGCTGAATCGGTTCTTTCCACCGTTTGCCCTGCTTCTTGAGATCGGCAAGGAGTTTCTTCATCTCATCATCAGAGTAGGTGTAATGAACTTCGCCTTTTTTGCCGCCACCACCCATTACTTCAATGCGATGTAGTGGTGGAATTGCTGCAAATACACGACCATCATCGATAAGGGGTTTCATGTAGCGGTAAAGCAAAGTCAGCATCAAGCAACGAATATGCGCTCCATCAACGTCCGCATCGGACATGAGAATTACTCGACCATAACGCGCATCTTCTAAGGTAAATGATTTTCCAGAACCTGCTCCTATTACCTGGATAATCGCGGCACATTCAGCGTTATCGAGCATCTGTGAAAGTGATGCTTTTTGTACATTAAGAATCTTTCCTTTGAGAGGAAGAATTGCTTGATACTCAGAGTTACGAGCAGCCTTCGTAGTGCCGAGCGCCGATTCACCTTCTACTATGAATAGCTCAGTACGTGACACATCTTCCGAGCGGCAATCAGATAACTTGGCAGGAAGGGATGAACTCTCGAGTGCATTCTTGCGCCGTTGTAGCTCTTTATGCGCTCGTGATGAAATGCGAGTTCGTGATGCATTTGCTACTTTTTCTAGAATTAACAATCCATTTGCTTTATCAATTCTTTTAGTGGTGGTGAAGAATCGCTTTAGCTCATCAGAAACTACTTGTTGGACGATCTTAGTAACCGCAGGAGTTCCAAGTACTTCTTTAGTCTGACCTTCAAATTGTGGTTCTTGCATACGCACGGTGACGACCGCAGTTAAACCTTCAACGATGTCATCCTTGATGACATCTTGTTCATTCTTTTTGAGTACGCCTTTGGCACGGAGAAATTCGTTAAAGGTCTTGGTGAGAGCTCGTTCAAAACCTTGAACGTGGGTGCCACCTTTGGGAGTCGCAATAATATTGACGAAGGATCGGACGGTAGTCTCGTAGCCGTTGCCCCACTTAACGGCAATATCTACATCCATATCGCGTTCAACTTCTTGGGGCTCTAAATGGCCTTTTTCATCGAGCACAGGGACGGTTTCTTGGTAGTGGCCTTTTCCAGTAAGGCGTATGACATCGCCAACAGCCTCATCGGGTTGTATGAAATGGCAGTACTCAGAAATTCCGCCTTTATGGAAGAAGGTTTCAGAGGTTTTCTCTTTGGTGCGATTGTCATTAACGATCAAGGTTAGGCCAGGTACCAAATAAGAAGTTTGGCGGGCGCGAGTGTAAATCTCTTCTAGGTCATATTGTGCATCTTTAAGGAAGATCTGTTTATCCGACCACCACTTAATTCGAGTACCTGTTACTTTAGATGAAACTTTTCCAATGACTCGAAGGCCAGATTGGGGTTCGAACGTTGCATTTGGTCCATCGCCTTCAAAGATTCCAGCGACGCCACGTTTAAAGGACATCCAATAAATTTTGCCATCGCGATCTACTTCCACATCAAGTCGTGATGCAAGTGCATTCACAACGGATGCGCCAACGCCATGAAGACCGCCGGTCGCGGCATATGAACCGCCACCAAACTTTCCGCCGGCATGAAGTTTTGTCATAACTACTTCAACACCTGTGAGGCCGGTCTTTGGTTCCTTATCTACCGGAATTCCTCGTCCATCATCATGAACTTCAATGGAGCCATCTTTTTCTAAGTTAATTTCAATTTTCTTGCAGTAACCCGCGAGTGATTCATCAACGGCATTATCAATGATTTCCCAGAGGCAGTGCATAAGGCCTCGACCATCTGTCGAACCGATATACATTCCAGGGCGCTTACGAACCGCATCAAGACCTTCGAGAACTGAGAGATCTTTGGCGGAATATGATTTTTCTACGCTGCGATTTTCCGCGTTTTCATCTACCTTGGCCACGATGCGCAAGGGTATCTATCTCGCCAATTGAGCCTTGTATTACGCGCCGAGAACGCTGAGAATTTGTCGATAATTTCACAGAATCTGGAGAGAATTGGAAAATATTTCAATTTTAACCTGCGGGGAATAACTCGGAGGTGGTTTGATGTTCCACTGTAGGCACTTGCACACCAGCAAGAGATACGAAAGGCAGGCTAGAAATGACCGAGAACGTAGTACTCGATTCCACGCCGCTTAATGCCCTTGATCGTTGTGATCGCTGCGGCGCCCAAGCATATGTTCGCGCTGTAATGGCAAATGGTTTCGAATTACTCTTCTGTGGTCATCACGCAAAGAAGTATCACGAAGGTCTTGCAAACGCCGCAACTCGTATCG
>Ga0214917_10000575_pt1 | contig 47866 bp, 42 predicted proteins | sample LL_1208_BB_MetaG_FD_177983 | JGI IMG/M metagenome (GOLD analysis project Ga0214917, IMG submission 177983) | Freshwater microbial communities from Lake Lanier, Atlanta, Georgia, United States - LL_1208_BB | ecosystem: Environmental > Aquatic > Freshwater > Lake | place: USA: Georgia | collected... | reverse complement strand
GGCCAAGCCGACACGGAAAGAGCGGGAAGAGATTCCCCATCACCTGCTCGATCTGGTGCATCCGGACGAATCCTTCTCCGCCGCCGATTACAAACGAGCGGGGGAAAAAGTTATTTCACAACTAAGCCACGGCAACCGGAAGGCGGTCTGGGTGGGAGGGACGGGCCTCTATCACCGGGTGATGACGCAGGGGCTTACCAACGCTCCCCGGACGGACAAGGAGGTTGCGGAGCAGGTTGAGACCATGGGAACGGAGGAGATGGTCGCGGAGGTCCTCCGGGTTGATCCGGAATGGGCCCAACAGGCGGATCTACGAAACCGAAGAAGGATAGTGCGGGCTTTGGCTGTTTGGCGACAAACCGGGCGGACGATGACAGATTGGCAAAAAAAAGGAACGGCTCTCGGTCCCCTATCCGGTTCAAGGAACTATGTGCTTCTGCCAACGATGGCAACTCTATCCAAAGTGATTGAGCAGCGAGTCAGAATGATGCTGAAAGGCGGGTGGATGGAGGAGGTCCGGGAGTTGATGAAATGTGGGGGTTGGGCTGGGGCACCCGGGAAGCGGGCCATTGGTTATGAACAGGTAACGATGATGATCGAGGGGAAAATGAATCAAGAGGAGGCTTGCGACAAAATCGTGGCGGAGACACGGGCCTATGCGAAGCGCCAATTGACCTGGTTCCGGGGGCTACCTAATTTTCAAGCTATCGAGACGGACCCCCAGCTTTCCCCCAGCCAGAGAATGGTCGAAGCTCTGGTGACCGCCCTTTCCGAATAATTGCTCGTTCATGATCATTTCCTCCAATCGGGATCGCCCAACAGAAAGGGCCTTCTTGGTTGGTCTGGAGACCCATAAATCAGGCCGGATTGAAACGGGGGAGTCTTTAGAGGAGCTGGGATTGCTGGTGCAAAGCGCCGGTGGGGAGGTGGCCGACCAAGCCACGCAGAAACTGGATACCCCGGTGGCCCCGACCTATATTGGAAGCGGGAAGGCCGCAGAGTTGGCGAAGGCAGCCAAGGAGAAAAACGCGGACACGGTGATCTTTGACGATGAGTTGAGTCCAGCCCAAGCCAGGAACCTCGAGGAGATATTTTCCTGCAAGGTCTTGGATCGGACCCAGCTGATCCTCGACATCTTTGCGCAACGCGCAAAGTCCAAGGAGGGCAAACTCCAGATCGAGTTGGCCCAATTGGTCTATCTCTTGCCGCGGTTAACCAGAATGTGGACCCATCTTTCGCGGCAGTCCGGGGGGATCGGAATGAGGGGACCGGGAGAGACTCAGCTGGAGGTGGATCGGCGCAGGGTGCAGGAGCGGATTACCCGGTTGGAGAGGGACCTGGCGGAGGTTAGAAAGCATCGAACCATCCAAAGGGAGGGACGAATGCGGCAACATTGGCCGGTGGCGGCTTTGGTGGGATACACCAATGCCGGAAAATCCACCCTCATGAATCGGCTGACCCATTCGGAGGTGCCTGCGGAAAATCGTCTTTTTGCGACCTTGGATCCCACCATCCGACAGTTTCGGATGCCCAATGGAGTCCGGGTTTTACTGGGTGACACGGTCGGATTTCTAAAAAAACTCCCGACCCATCTAGTGGAGTCGTTTCAATCAACATTGGAGGAGGTGGCGTTTGCGGATGTTTTGATCCATGTGGTGGATTCGAGTCATCCCCAAAGACAGCAACAGATGAGGGCGGTGGATGATGTCTTGCGCCAGATTGGGGCGGGGGACAAACACACGTTGACGGTGTGGAACAAAGCGGATCGGGTGGAAAATCGAGCAGCTTTGGAACGCGAGGCCTCTGGGGTGGCTCATGGGGTGGTCATTTCCGCGCAGACCGGGGAAGGGATGCCGGCTTTTTTTGCCGAGCTCACGACGATGTTGGCAGCCTGGAGTATGCGCGTGCATCTTCGGGTTCCCCAAAGTGAGGGAGCCTTGCTGGCTCTCCTATCCAGGGCGGGAAGGATCTTGGAAAAAAAATATGAGGGGAACGATGTCGAGCTAACGGCACATATTCCTCCCTTCTTGAGGGGGAAAGTGGCCCCGTTTATTCTGTCCAGCCATGGGGAGGATTCGGGAATTACCGTCAGGGGAGAGACCGCGGGAACGGTTGATGGCCCAAGGCCCCGAGGCCTTGGGGGCGGCGGAGCTTCTGGGTATCCTCCTGCGGACGGGGTTGCCGGGTAAATCGGCGGTAGAATTGGCGGCGGAGATTCTTGGTTCCCGGGAGGGATTGGGGGGACTAGCCAGAGTCACCCCGCAGACCCTGCAGAAGGAGTTCAAGGGTTTGGGGATGGCCAAGGCATGTCAGGTAGCGGCAGCGATTGAGTTGGGAAGAAGAGTGGGTGTGGCGGAGGTTTCGGGGGGAATGATGGATACGCCCGCCAAGGTGGAGCAGTTGATGGGGCCGGAATTAAGAAAGAAAGACCGCGAGGAAGTATGGGTTTTGCTTTTGAACACGAAACTCAGGCTGTTGAGAAGGGTTCAGGTAAGTCGTGGCTCGGTGAATGAGACGTCGGTGCAACCCCAGGAGATTTTACGGGAAGCCCTGGGGGCAGAGGCGGTGTATGCCCTTGTGGTGGTGCACAATCATCCTTCGGGAGATCCAGCCCCCAGTCCCGCCGACCTGGAATTCACGCGAAAGTTGAGAGATGGGGCGAAAGCGGTAGGGGTCCTGCTTCAGGACCATGTGATTATCGGCGTCGCCCGGGAGGGACGTTCAGGATACTATAGTTTCAAGGAAGCAGGATATTTATGAACAACGTCAAAATTCATCCCACGGCCATCGTGGAAAAAGGGGCCCAGATTGGAGCAGGTTGTGAAATCGGCCCCGGGGCGATCGTGGGGGCTGAGGTGGAGCTGGGAGAGGGTTGTATCTTGGGGCCCCGAGCAGTCTTGCAGGGAAGGGTCAAAATGGGGCCCAAGAACCGAGTTGGGGTGGGGGCCGTAATCGGCGGAGAGCCGCAGGATTTGGCTTATCAGGGCGCAAAAAGCGGGGTGGTCCTGGGGGAAGGTAATACGTTAAGGGAGTATGTAACCATTCACCGGGGAACCAAAGAGGGGACGGATACCGTGATTGGAAATGGGTGTTTTCTGATGGTGGGAGCGCACGTGGCCCATAATTGCCGGTTGGCGGACGGGGTGATTTTGGTCAACAACGTGCTCTTGGCCGGGTATGTGGAGGTGGAGGAGAAGGCATTTTTGGGGGGAGCGGTGGTGGTGCATCAGTTTGTTCGGATCGGGAAATTGGCGATGGTGAGGGGGCAGACCCGGGTGGGTATGGACCTTCCGCCTTATTGTATGGCGGTGGCAACCAACGGCGTGTGTGGCCTGAATTTGGTCGGATTAAAGAGGGCCGGGGTGGGACTGGACGGGCGAAAAGCCCTACAGAGGGTTTATGAGGAGTTTTTCTTTGGAGGTAAAAACAGGGCTCAGGCCTTGGAGGAGATCCGCCAAGGCAACGATGCGAAAAATAAAGAAGTAAAAGAGTTTTGTGATTTCATCGAAAAAACCAAGCGCGGGATCTGTCACGGTCTCAAGGCCGGGGAAATCAGTTTAGAGGAAAATTAAAAGCGCGATTGGATGCCGACCTCGAGGGCGAAGTTGTAGCTGTTTTCAAAGTCGTAGTTTCCAATGCGTGGGGTGAAGGCCCCGAGGAGTTTGAACACCCCATAGAAATCGACCCCTGGAGTCACGGTGTAGTTGGCCCCTAACTGGGCGTTGAAGCCGAATTGGAAGGCACTACGGCAGTAGTTTCCTTGGATATCATTCGGTCCGTCGTAGTAGTTATTTACGTCCAATTGTTGCCAAATTGCCCCAATACCACCTCCGATAAATGGCTTAAATGCAGTAGTCCCAGGCCAACGAAAAATAGCATCTAGTTGCACAGGAACTTGGACCAATTCTCCATCGGCAGAATTATGATTAGAATCCCCATTTGTGAAGCTTACATTATATTGATTCAAACCGTTATAGACGATTCCCGTTTGAAGGCTGACGCCCAACCAATCGTAAATATTGCAACCAAATTCAACATCGAATCTGAACCCAGGATTAAACGTGAAATTCTCAGCGTTAATCTGTTCTGACGAACTTGAGTTAGGATAAGGATATGCTTGCATGTTGGTTCCATTGAATACTCGTCGGGCCGTTAGTTGACCTTGGATTGAACCGCCGATGGCGGCATTCATAAAGAAGTCTTCGTAGGTTCCCAACTCTATGCTGGTTTCGGCAGAAGAAACGGGCGCCGGTTTTCCTGAGACGGTTTGCAGAGGCGGTGGTGAGCCTTTTGGGGTCGCCCCGGAGAGAGGATCGATAGGGGCTGCTCCTCCGCCCATGGGGTTCGGTGCCGGCCCACCTCCCATGGGATCCCCTGCTCCGGTGGAGGAACCGGAACCGCTCATCGGATCGGGTGACGCGGGTGGAGCGCTGTTCATCGTGGCGGGAGCTCCCACGGCTCCGATTGGAGCGACGCTCAAGCGCTCCGGAGACGATCGGCAGATGGGTGTGACGGGATCAGAATAGACACTTAGCTGAGGCGGACCCCCAAAGTCTTTTCCATCATCATGAAAATTGAGCGCTGCCAGTGGGACAATTTTCCTCGTCCCATCCGGATAGGTTTTTAGGATTTGAGATGGATCGGAACCATTTGGAGGCAAGGATGGGAGGGGCGTTGAAGTGCCAGAGACAGTTCCTGGAGGGAGGATAATTCTTTGAGCCAAGGTAGGATGGCATGGATAGGCTCCTAATAATACGAGGGTGATCAGATAAAACCTGACCATAAATTTTGGGTAAGACATATGTCTTATTTCAAATACTCTGGGCACAATATATAGTGGCTACAAAGAAAAGACCCCTACTTATAGTAAAGTTGTTAACATAGTTGTTTGAACCCCGATGAGTCATTTTAGGGGAGGGGGAAAAGTTTTTTATGAAAATGCTTAAAATCTGTAGGCCAGACCGATTTCGAGAGTGTAGTTGTAGGAGGCTTTCACTTGGCTTGTACCATCCGAAAAAACAAGAGGATTTGGGGTAATAAACGTTTTGAATGAAGTATCGAGATCCAAACCAGGCAGGAGGTTGTATTGGAAGCCAGCACCTAACTGAAATGCATAGTTCCATTGATGCTGCGAGTAAGTATCACCCAGTGCCGAGGCAGTTAGATAATCCCACACCACCCCAACTCCGCCGGTGCAGTACCCCCGCAATTTACCAGTGTTGGGTATCTGAAACCTGATATTGGCCAGAGCTGGAATTTGATAAAACGCACCATTGCCGAAAGATTCCCCGCCCGCCACCAAATCACCCAAGCTTGAATTGCTTATCGAGCTGATCGAGTTGTAGATAAATCCACCCTCGAGGCCAAAGTAGAAGCCGTTCGTGACATTATAAAATGCTTCCAAATCGGCCCGGAATCCCGGGCTGAAGTTAAAATTACTGTAATCCGCGCCCCCGTTGGAACGGGCGCTGACGGACTGTTGGAGTGCCGGCCCCACCGCTGTTCGGAGACCCCAGCCAGTCTGCGGGCCATAGTCATCTTTTTTATAACCGGGTTTCGAATCCCTGGGGGGAGAAGAAGGGGGATTGGTTGTTGTGGTTGGAGGCGGGGAGACCATGGGATCGCTGCCCGGTGCGGATGGAGTAGCCAGCGATTTCCACTGATCCTGGGAGGGATCGTTATCATTCGTTGTCGTATTAGAAATGGAGGCTAGCGAGGCCAACCGAACATCCTGAGGATTGGTCCGCATGGGGAGTTGATTGGCGTTATCAGGGGGATCTTGTGCGATGGACAAAGAGGGAACGAGGGGCAATCCGGTCATCACCAACAGCAATAGGGAAACAAAGATGCGAATATTGTAAAAAAACACCCGAAAAAATAGGGTTCTTTGTGACGTTTCCATTGCCCGATACAGCTATATACATGCATAAAATAGAACCTACCACTATATATTGTGTTAAGAAGATCATAAGACTATTAAAATTCTTAATATATTGCAAATCAACACTTTGTATTCCAGGAAGGCCTTCTATTAAAAAAAGCCGGACTTGTTCCGACCTTGGTAGAACACGGGCACCGTATCGATATTTTATTCCGCAGTTAAAATATGACTGGATAACGGAGGTAAACGCAAAGAGGTCTTTCCCTTTTTTACCGCCACATTTTTAAGACTCCCGAGGTGGTCTGTTAGGCTCCCATCAGAAAATTCCGGGGACACCTCCAGGGTTAATTCCACCGCCTGATCGGAACGATTATAGATGATGAGCACGCGGTCCTGGAGATAGGCCCGGGCAACCCCATAGGTTTCCTTGCCGGCCACGAGGCAGCGACGACTGCCGTAGCGAATCGCTGGATGAGCGGTTCGAATGGCGTTGAGCTTGGCAACGTGATCCTGAACCCTTTTTTCTTCCGGGGATAATTTTTTCAGATCGGGAAACATCCGACGGTTGTCGGGATCCTGAGCCCCTGTCATGCCCACTTCGTCTCCGTAATAAATCATCGGCACCCCGGGGCAGGTCAGGACGAAGGTGAAGGCGAGCCGGAGTTTGGCATAACTCGATGAATGATCGACCTTCGGTGGTTTGTTCCATCCCACGATGAATTCGTCCGGTTCCTTGAGGTCGGGCAAATCCCCATCGGCATACGCAAGAAAGCGGGACTTGTCGTGATTTCCCAGTAGGGGCGACATGGTGGATTCCGGCCCAAAGACCCGATCCGAGGCAAGGGCCGAAGCCTCCAGTGAGGAGAAATCCTCCGTGCCCATACCAAATGTTGCCAGGATCGAATCGTACAGGGGGAATTCGAACTGGCCGTCGAGCCGATTGGGTCCAATGAAGGAGTTGATTCCTTTGCGGTCCATGAAGGTTTCGCCGACCAGATAAAAAGAGTCCAAGGAGGCTTGGGGTAGGCGGGAGCGCAATCCTTGGCGGAACAAGGTCCAAAATTTGGGCGGGATGTGTTTGACCGCATCCAACCGGAAGCCATCCAAATCAAAGCGTTGAACCCAGTTGGCAGCGTTTTCGATCAGGTAGCTGCAGGCCTCGAGGTTGTCGTAGTTGAAGCGCGGAAGGAAAGGCTCAAACCAAGTGGTGAATTGGGTATCGTTGTCCCATTTGCGGAGGTTCTTGGTCCCGTCGGGGAGAATGAGCGAACCAAACCAGTTGGGGTGTTCCCGGTAGGCAGGATGTTCCTCGTGCACGTGGGCCAGGACGAGGTCGAGCAGCAGGTGCAACCCCCTCTTTTTGGCGGCGGCCGCCAGGTCGGCCAGGGCATTTTCCCCGCCGAAACGTTTTTCCACCTCGGTCGAGGAGGTGGGCCAGTAGCCGTGATATCCGGTATACCAACGGCGCGGCTCCTTAAATTCCTGATAAGGGACCAGGGGATTTTGGTTCACCGGGGAAAGCCAGAGGGTGTTGACCCCGAGTTTTTCAAAGTAACCCTCCTCGATCATTTGCCGAAGACCGATCAGGTCGCCTCCGTAGTATTGGGCGGGTGGCTCCACCTTGGAATCAGGTTGAGGATTGTTGGAGGGGTCCCCATCGACCATGCGATCGATGAATGCCATGTACATGATGAGGTCGTGGCGATCCGCACCGGGGGTTGGGTCTACGCCCGCTCTGGCTCGGCCCGGGAGGGTGGGTACCCCATCGGCGCCCACGGCCATCAAGCGAACCCATGCCAGGGGAGGAAGATCCTGAGTCGATACTTTCCAGCGTCCCTTCAGCAAGGGATCGGCGGGTATTTCCTTGGAGGATCCGTCAGGCATTTCAGCGACCGCCAAGGCTCTCTCCGTCGGGTGGCCGGCGGGAGCAACAGCGAAAGTCAGCGAATCCGGGCTGCGGACATCGGGATACAGAAATAAGGGGGGCGTTGGCGGCGAGACTATGAGCAGAGAATTTTGATTTCCGGACCCATCGGAAACTTTCTCCCGGTTGGTCGGATCCAGAGACCATTTTCCATCAATGAAATATTTATACGGGTAGGATCCTGCTGCCAACGGAAGGGACAATTCCCATTGGTTTTGGGAGGTTTTTTTTAGGGGGGTAAAGGAGGGATTCCATTGATTGAAAGAGCCGGCAACGGCGACCGACTTCTCGGATCCCGTGCCGAAGAATTTGAATTGGGCCGCGGGGGCGGGCTGGATGGCCACGGTTAAGATGGCTTCCAATGCCGGACCTTTTGTGGGGGTCGCCCTCAGTATGAGGTTTTCGATCCCGGTGGATGTAGGAAGGGCTTGGATGATGAGAAACCGATCCTTGGTAACGGTTGCTTGAATCCCGGAATTGGGATGGTTTCGGACAAGCTCCACGGCTCCCTTGGGCCCCGGATCCAGCCATCGTGTCAGGTCGTATTTTTCCAAGGTCCCGCAGGAAACCATCTGAACCGGAATCCAGCCCACCGAAGGAATCGGCGGTGTGTCATTGGAAAAGGCTGGTTGGCAACCTTCACCGCAGAACAGGGCGTAGAGGAAAATAGAGCCTAGGAGCACCCTTGGGAGGCGGTGGGCATGGGACATAGCTTGAAAAAACTACGAGGAAGATAACACGGGAGTAAGAAAAATAGTGCCGCGTGGGTTTGTGTTACCGAGCGATCCAAATTCATCAGCGCAGGTGTTTAGTTAATAATAAAAACAAGTAATAAGTGGCTATTTAGGATATAAAATTGCGGCCCTATATATAGTCAAAAATAGGAGACACAGCACAACCTGTATGTATATGTAGCTTAAACCTAAGTGAGCTTTGGATTTAAAATAATTACTCGAAATATAGTAATATATTCGAGAAGCCTTACTTACTTTTTGCTGCTTCTTTCAGCGGTCCTTCTTTTTTCTGCTTCCAAATCACTTGGGCAGGAAAACAGCTGGCAGTCCTTGGCGGGTGAAGCAAGCGCGATGAACCGAAAAGTTAGTCCGGATAAAATCGACTATAATCTCGAAGTCGGACCGGTTTTGATGAAGTTCAAGGCCGGATTAGTGAACGGTTACCGCTCCAATCTACAGACAACGAACTCAGGAGGGACGGGCAGTGCTTACAGCACTCCATCGCTAACCTGCAACCTCAGTTGGCCCATCAGTGACCTCAATGTACTGACTTTCGGGGTTCAAGGAGGCTATTCCTATTACTGGCAGGCCTCACCCGGTGACAGTCCAGGAGGATTTTATCTTACGCCAACGAGCGTCTTGAAGGGCGATTTTTACGTCAGTAATTTCAAAATCACCCCCTCCGATGCGTTTTCGTTGCAGCAAGATCCAACCCAGGCCACCGAACTAAGTGGCGTTTCCAAACTTACCCTTTTTCAAAACAACCTTGGTTTGTTGGTGACTTGGGATGCCGGGGACTTTCTGGTCACGGGTGGAGCCTCGATCTTCACCGTAAAATCCTTAAACTCCTCGACCAACAATTATCTGGACCGCAACGCGCTTTCGCCGTCCTTTTCGGTGCAATACAACGTCACCAAAACCTTGGCGGCGGGGATTAACGGGTCAGCCCAATTCAATCGTTACCAAAATCCAGCGCAACTCACGACCACAACGACGAATGGTGCGATCAGCTACAGTGTTCAGGGGCAGAATAATAGCGATCTTTTTCAGGTCGGCCCGTTTGTCCATAACCAAATCACCGAGTTTATCGGAATCGATTTTGATTTGGGTTATCTATGGGGCACCTTTGACAAGTTTCCGGAGGTTAACCAAGGCGGCTACCCCTCAACCTTTTATTTGGATTTTAGTTGGAATCATTCGCTCAACGAATATCTGAAATACACCCTTTCCGCAGGGCGAATCGAGCAACCCTCGGTTTCCCAGGGAATCACGTTTTTCACCCAATGGACGTTTGGATTTGTCCCTTCTTGGAATATTATCGAGAATCTCTCTGTATCAACACCCTTTAGCGCCCTGATTGGAGAACAGTCCGGCAGTAATGGACAGAGGATCCAGAATTATACCGGAAGCATTAATCTGGGATACCAGATCATGGAGAAACTGAGCAGCACGGCCGGGTTTACCTATCTGATCAAAGATTCCAATCAGCCCAATCAAAGCTATAACCAGTGGAATGCAAGCTTGGGGTTCACGTATGACTTTTGAACACGCCAGAGATTTTCTGGCAAGCAATTCCACTCTCCCCGTGGTTTCTCTTTGTTTTCTTGCAGGCATCTCTTTGGCGAAATCGCAGGAGGCGCATCCCGAAAGTCCTCCTGCTCCTGCCGGGGAGATCTCCCATCTGGCGGCCCCCGAGGGGCCCCCAACCAACCCTGCGGTGGCTTTCGACCCTTCGAAAAGCAATCCGATGGATTCCCTGGATGACAAAAAAACCATCGCTGTGGGAAATCTTTTGGAATTTCGGGTGTTGGAGGATCTGGACGAGGAGCCCGATCCCAAATCCAAAAATGAAGCCAACAAATCAGACCAGCGACCCCAAAATCTCCTTCAGGTTTCGGATAGCGGGGAAGTCGAACACCCATATTTCGGGCGAATTTTGGCCAAAGGGAAGACGCACAAGCAGTTGGCCATGGAAATTAAGCAGATCCTGGAAAAGGACCTGTATTATCAGGCCACGGTATTAATTTCCCTGGCAACTTCCGGCAAATCGAGAGGCAAGGTATATATCAGTGGAGCGGTGAGTAAGCCCGGGCCTTTTGAAATTCCGGTGGATGAGAACATGACAGCCAGCAAGGCCCTCTCCTCCGTGGGTATTGTGGAGGACCGGGCCAACATCACTCAGGTGAAATTGGTTCGCAAAGCCTCCGAGGGGGCTCCGGTTCCCGATCCCGTGATCATCAACCTGTATGATATCCGGCAAGGCAAAACGGAAACGGACCGGGTACTGGAACCGGAGGACCAGTTAATTGTGCCTACGGTGAGCAGTCGGGGGCAGGTTAGCATTGCGGGTAGCGTGAGAACGCCCGGAACCTTTCCGATCCCCTTGGATCGAAATATCACAGTTAAGGATGTGATCGTGCAGGCCGGACTTGGTGACTTTGCGGACAAAAGGCATGTGAAACTATTTCGCAAAGGGGAAAAAGGGGAGCCCATGGTGGTGGATATGGTGAAAATTCTGGAAACGGGGGAAGAGGAGATGAATCCTGAACTCGGGGATGGAGACCATATCTTTGTCCCTAAGCGCTTGATCAACTTCTAGGTACCACCATGGCTGAAATCGGACAGGAATTGGGAATCGGGGGGCCCTTGTCTCCGGCCGTCCTCCGGGCCCGCCTCTACCGCTACAATCTTCTGCTCAAAAAGTATTGGTGGTTGCCGGTCCTGCTGTTGTCCGGATCTCTTTTGATCCAGGGAGTGCGGTATTTTCTGGGAGAGCCCCTCTATGTGAGCTCCGGGAGAATGATGGTGAGTCCGCGCATCATGACGGGGGAAGCGGCCGTCTACACCGAAGAGCTGAGCAATTACTTTGGCACTCAAGTTTCGCTGATGCAAAGCGAGGCGATCAAGCATCGTGCGATGACGACCGTGGAAAGCGCCCATCCCGATATGAAGGGGATTCTGGCGGACCTCGCCGTTCAGCAGGAGCCCAAGGCCTCGATCTTTATTCTGAAGGTCACCAGCCCGGATCCGAAATATTCCCAACTCTATGCCGATGCCTGCATGAGCGAGTTCCTGGAATTCAAAAAGGAGATGCGGGGGGAGACTTCCCAAAAAACAGTGGATGCGGTGGCCAAGCAACTGGCGGAACTGGAAAAAGCCATCTCAGAGCTGGATCAGAAGCTTTTCCAATTTAAGCAGGAGAACAACGTGGTTTTTCTGCAGGAGCAGGGGAACTATGTCGGCACCTATTTGGTGGATCTCAACAAACAGTTGGCCGAGTTGAAAAAGGAGGGGCAACTCCTTGACTTGATGAGTATTGATCAAACCCTTGAACGCCAGATGCAAAACAGTCCGGAGGCCTTGACCAAAAAAGACGATATGAGCGGAGCCAGTCTTGTGGAAGGACCTCAGTCCGAATATATCCAGACGAAACGACAGTTGCAGCGGGCAAGGGCGCGCTTAGAGCAGTTGGGCAAGTACCTCAAACCCAAGCACCCCAAAATACTGGCGCTGAAGGATGAGATCACGCGAGGCGAGAGAAAGCTCGAAATCGTCAGGCAGCAAAGTCAGGAATCGGTTGCGGAGAAGCGGCAAGCCATTCAGTTGCAGGTGACCAACCTTGAGAAACTGGTGGCTGAGTCTGAAACCAAGGCGTTGGACGTCGGTCGAAAAATGGCGGAATACGAAAAAATGAAGTCGGAACGGGATCGCCAACAACAGCTTTACGACCGCTTATTGGGAACTGTCCAGAACGTCAACGTGAGTCAGGATGTCAGTCAATTCGATGTAAACATCCTCGAAAGGGCCACTCCGGCCATCTCGATCAAGCCGGGTTTTGTCCGATCTCTCCTGATGGGATTGGGGGTCGGATTGATTCTCTCCGGAGGATTGCTTTTTCTCTTGGACCGATTTAACGACCGCGTCGCCACGGTTGTGGAATTGTGTGATCATTTTACCGAGCCCATCTACGGGCAGGTTCCCCAGGAAACTTCGGATGCGGATGGACGACTTGCCTTGTTGACCCCCCAAGACACCCGGCACGTCTATGCGGAGAGCTTTCGAAACATCCGCTCCAGCCTCCGGTTTGTTGGGGGGGAAGCCAAGAGGAACCGCGTCATTCTGGTGACCAGTCCGACTCCGGGTGACGGCAAATCCACCACCACTGCCAATTTGGCGCTGACCCTTTCCTTTGCCACGGACGGGAAAGTTCTCCTTATTGATGGGGATCTGCGTCGTGGGGGACTCCATCGGTTGTTTGGACTGGAGGGAGAACCGGGACTCGCGGAAGTTTTGGGTGGCCAAGCGGAGTGGCGCAAAGTGGTCCAAGCCACCCCTTATCAAAACCTGTTCTTTGTTTCTGCCGGGGAACCTGCAGGTCATCCGGGGGAGCTGTTCTTCAGTGCCAGTTGTGAAAACCTACTGCGTGAATTGAAAGGGGAGTACGAGACCGTGGTGATCGATACCGCACCCGTGCTGGCAGTGGATGACACCCCAAGTCTGGCACCTAAGGTTGATGGAACCTTGATCATCTACCGCGCGGGGCGAACCTCCTGCCGACTCATGAGGAACTCCCTGGAGGCCCTCTACTCCAGAAACGCCAAGGTCCTGGGCATCATTTTTAATGGGGTGGATCCAAAGCAACCGGAATACGGTTACTACAAATACACCGAGTACTATTACAGCAAAACGGTCAGCCGTAAAAAGCCGACCACCGAGGGAGGAGAAAAACCCCCTTCGGCAGCACCGTTGGCGGGGGGGGAGACCAAAGAGACGGCGGTCAATCAACCGTTACCCCCGCCGCCTGTTCCTCCGTCTCTCGGGAAAACCTAGCGCACCTGGATGCCAAACTGGCGCAGGGACGGTTCCAACTCACTCCCCGGCGTCAGGTGCAGGGTGTGCCAACCCATTTCCGAGGGAGTGGTGAGATTCTCGCTCAAGTCATCGATAAACAGGGATTGGGTTGGTTCGGCCCCCGATTTTTCCAGGGCGATTTCGTATATCCGCGGGTGGGGCTTGCGGGCACCGACCTCGTGAGAGTAGATGCGGGGGTGAAAGAGGGGGAAGAAATCGAAGGTTACCTCAAGGTAGCGGATGTGGGCGGCGCAGGTGTTGGAAATCAACGCCACGGGATACTGTTTGGCCAAGGCATGAGCCAAGGCCACCCGTTCCGGCAGCGGATGGAAAATATCGCAGAACGCCTCCCGCAACTCATCCACGGCATGGGATAGATCAAGCTCTCCGGCCAAATGATCAAAATATTCCTCACATGAGTATCGGCCCCGCTCGTAATCGTGAGCCCGCTCCTGGGACCAAATCTGTTCGCAGAAGGACTCCACGGTCTGCCCAACACGAGTTGCCAGTGACTTGAGTTTGGCGCCGGATCGCAGTCCGACCAGGACGTTGCCTAGGTCAAAAAAGATGTGGGTGACCGGCAGGGAGGGCACGGAGAGTTCCCTCTTATTTCGAGGTCTGAATGTATTCGCCGGCCCAGCCGTCCGGAGGTGGATTCTTGGTGAAACCCTCGCAGATTTTTCGATACGCTTTGGAAGGACCATCCTCAGGATCCAAGCCAAGGGCCTCGTCAAACCTGGCCATGGCCTCCTGAAACCGCCGTTCGGCATGCAGCTTCCAGCCCTCCTCGAAAAGGCGAACCACCCTTTGTTTGTCCTCGGGCAACTCCCCCTTTTTGGAGAGCAGTTCATAGCAGGGCACGGGTTCGGTTTTTCCTTTCACGATCATGTTGGCAAGGAAACGAGCTTCGATCTTGTCCTTGGCCATCTCGTAGGTTTTTCCCCCGATCATAATATGGGTATCAAAGGGCTTGTTGGCGGGCTCAAAGCGGGCGGCCTGGTTGACGGCGTCTCCCATGACGGTGTACTGGAACTTTTTGTCGGAGCCCATGTTTCCGGCGGCCACCTCCCCGGTGTTGATCCCCATGCGGGCATCGATCTCACAACCGTACTCTGCCTTGAGTTCCTGTTTGAGGGATTGGAGCCGCTCTTGCTGTTCCAAGGCGGACCAGCAGGCCTTCCATGCGTGGGAATCCGGATCCGGGTCAACCCAAACCGGAACTCCAAAATCGGCCATAATGGCATCCCCGGCATACTTATCGATGTATCCACCAAACTTGGTGACCAGATCACTCATTGGAGTGAGATACCGATTCAGGATCTTGGCCAAATCCTCCGCGGAAACAGACTCGGAGATGGTGGTGAAGCCGGCCAGGTCCGAGAAAAAAATGGTGGCCATTTTTTTCTCTCCCGTCAGACGAAAACGGTCCGGGTCCTCCTGCATGTAAGCGAGAACTTCCGGGCTGACCATGGTGGAAAACATTCCGCTGACACGTCGCTTGGCCCTTTGCTCGAGCACGAATTCATATCCGAGGCAACCGATCCCCCCAAACAACAAGGTGAGGGCTGGGCTGACGGCCGGCAAAATCAAACTGAACCGGTCCTGAACCAGGAAGGTGAGCGCCGCATATCCGAGTCCTAGGAGGAGAAGGAGGAGAAGACGCAGAACCGGTTGGCTTGTGGCAAGGATGAGGAGCAAGGCCAACAAAGCCCCGGCGAACAAAAGGGCGGGTCCCACCCAAGCGGGAGGGAGATTCAGGAAGGAGCCGGAAAGGGCGGCTCCCAAAGCCGCCAAATGAACTTCAGGTCCGGGCATGGGATTCGGGTAAGGAGTACGAATGACATCTTTGGACCAGTTGCCGTAGGGTCCAACGAGGACAAGCTTGTCTTTCAGTTTTTCCCCATGATCGAAAACTTTCTCCCAGGTCGAAGGAACGAAAAGCTGGTACACGGGGAATGACTTGTAATTGAAGTTGGGGGGGCCCGGAAAACGGAGAAGACCCGAGCCGCTTTGAGGGATGCGATCGGCATAACCCGCTTTCTCCAGCATCCGGCAGGCGAGGGAGGCGGCCATGGTATCCTGAAACTGGCGGCGGTAATCCGCCCGACGGACAATCCCGTCCGTATCCGGCCATAAGTTGACATAACCGACCCGTCCGCCTGTGTTTTCCTTGGAAATTTCCGTGGCGCCCAGCGAGGCGAGGACAGCCGGAAGGGTCAGCTGGACCGAAGTGCGCCCTGCGTTACTGACCTCCTCGAACGTTCCGCCCAACACGGCGCGATCCCCCCGCTCATTCATCACCTGGGCAAGCTCCTCATCCCCCTCTTTGGAGGTGGGGAACATCAAATCCAACGCAACCACTTTGGCGCCGGCATCGGTGATCCGTTGGATGACTTCGGCCCAGACGGAGCGGCGCCACGGCCAGGAACCGGTGGACATTTCGGCCAGGGCGGGAGCGGCAGCGATTTCCTCCTCGGAAAGAATATCCTTATAGGTTGCTTTATCAATGGCGATGAAAACAACTTCCGGACTGATGGGCGCAGGTTGGCCGAAACGAATCCGCAAATCCCGGGTGTAGAGCTCTGCTTCGAGCAAGGGCTTGAATTGGATGAGGCCCAAAAGACCGAAAAAAAGAGCGGCGCCGGCACAGATGCCGGCAAGGATCAACCGTCTTTGCAGGGCATCCTTTTTGGCGGTTTTGGCCATGCCAAAGCCTAGTTGGACCAATTCGGGCGGGCGAGGGTGGATTCCTGCTTGGTCGCCTCCTGACCCAATTCGTTTTCAAATTCCCGTAGTCGACGGTGTTCGTAATCGGTGACTTGACGCTCAATGGTGGCCACGGCTTCACGTCGTGCAGCTTTTTCCTTTTCCAACTTTTTTTCCTGCTCGGCGTTGGCCACTAAAGCTCCGATCAGCATTCCGGCCAGGGCACCCGCTCCCGCTCCGAGGGCAGCGCCATCCCCTCCTCCGGCCATGGCCCCAATGCCCGCCCCCGTGGCTGCGCCCCCCACGGCCCCGATTCCTGCCCCGGTGGGAACCCCGCTGCCAGCACCCATTCCTTTGCTTCTGGCGATCGCCGGGGCGCTGGTCATCAGGCTGGCGCGATATTGTCTTACATCCGCGGTAATCGCGGCAAGGCGATCATCCAAATCCTGTTTGGCGGCAATTTGTTTGTCCCGGGAGTTGATCAATTCGCTTTGGGCACGCAGCAGGGCTGGAGGGGGGTAGGAGGCCTCACGGACAAATATCGATTCGAGGGCAGGAACCCGGGTGAGCGGAAGAAGATCGGTCCGGGTCGCTTTCCATTTTCCCAGCGATTTTTCCGCACGTCGCAAGGTCCACCCCCCCTCCATGGTGGTGCCGGCGGAACAGACAATCCTCGAATTGGCCAAGTCGAAAACTTTCCCAGGAGGCAGGTCGTAGGCGTACACCCCTTTGGGGTAGAGGCGCCTCTGGTTCGGGTTCAAGTCTTGCCCCAATGGGAGGGAGATGACTGGGACCAAAAGAATATCCTCCTTGGCCCGGAGGGAGATGGAGTAATCCACCGAGACGCCATCCTCGGAAACGAGCAAACGCCTTGGAGTGAGGCTCACCAACTCCACCTGTTGCGGTAGTCGACGGGCCAGAGCAGCCCGGGCCAGTCCCTCTGGAGGAAGATTCCACCCACGATTCCAGAGGCTCAAAGTGGATTCATCCTTAGGCTGGGAAGGAGGGAGGATTGCAGGGGGGAGGTGATTGGAGGAGGCGGTCAGTTTGGTTAGGTCCCGCAATGAGGCGCTCCAGAGGGCATAGTCTGCCTGCAGGGCTTGTGGGGTTCTGACTTCATCGTCGTTTTTGGAGTAGGAGGATCCACTGAGAAACAAGGGAAGGGCAAGAGCCCCGACCAACAAAAGACTTATGCCTATCGCGGTGAGAAGAACGGGAAATTTCCAAGGGAACAAGGCCATCTGTCCGGAGGCAAGGCTCGCATCCTTCGGGGTTTGGGTCGGAGCCGATGAAGCGGAGGGCTGAGTGGACCGGGGTGGACCGGATCGAAACATAATCAGAATTTAAGCAGACTTCTTTCGGCGAGGAAGAAGGGGTTGGCAACCCGGACACCAGCAGGTGGTTCTTCCGCTCACCGCATCGCGAGCCAAGGATCGGTGGCATCGAGGACATTTGCGTCCGGTTTTCCAGCGGTGAAGAAAAAGCCAACTCCTTGGTGGGTCTGACCAATCCTTGCCGATCATTCGCATGGCTTCGCGACTGACTTTTCGGATGGACAGGTAGAGCTTTTGGATTTGCAGGGGGCTCAGCGAATCTCCAAGGGTTCTGGGATGGATGCGGGTCTGCCAAAGAATTTCGTCTGCCATCCAGTTACCGATTCCGGGAAAAGAATCCTGTCGAAGCAGAAGGGATTTGACGGAAGTTTTGCGGTGTTGGTGACATATACCCACCAACCTTGGACCATCGAAGGCAGAAGAGAGTATGGCTGGCGGGAGTTGCGTCCACCAATCGGGAGGTTGGGGGGAACGATGAAAACGGATCCGTCCAAATAAACGCGGATCGCAAAAGACGAGGCAGTGATCCGCGGTGCGCAGAATCAGATGATCATGCGGTCCGGCCGCGTAGCGGGCGGGTTGGATGGACAGTTTGCCGGTCATGCCAAGATGGATGCCCAACCAACCGCATGGGCCGATTCGAAAAAGCATCTGTTTGCCATGAGCGTGGGAGGAAAGGAGGGTTTGTCCGATCATTCCTCTTCGAGCCAAGTCGACCGAGATGCCCCGGAAGACCCGTTTTTCGGCACGCAGATGGACCGATAGTATCTTTCGTTTGAGTCCAGGGTTCCATTGTTTGCGAAAGAATTCGACCTCAGCCAGTTCGGGCATGGGGTAAGGGTGGCTTGGATTCCGTAGGGCACAAGTGGGAGATGGAAAGAGTTGTCATCCATGGATCTAGCCATGGAATCAGGACTTGGTTGCAGACCACTTTGGGCTATTTTTTGAGGATGGCAGTCAAACTGACGGGGCACCAAATCGAGGTGGTATTATCCACGCTGGATGGGTGGATCCAAGCCGGTGCCAAAATTCAGAGGGTGTACAAGTTCCCTGATTTCATCGCGGCAGGGATGTTTGTCGCCGGGGTTAACCTGGAGGCAGAGAAAATGAATCATCATCCCGAACTTTGGCAGAGCCACCGGACGGTAAAAATCGAGCTGACCACGCATGATGTGGAAGGGGTGAGTGAATTGGATCTTCGGTTGGCCAAAAAACTGGATGCCCGGGCGCGGTCCCTTTCTGAAGGAAACTGAGGCATGGCCAAAAAAGCCCTGATCACCGGAATCACCGGTCAAGACGGTTCCTATCTGGCCGAGCTTTTGCTTTCCAAGGGGTATGAGGTGCACGGAATCATCCGGCGCTCCTCCAGCTTCAACACGGAGCGCATCGACCCCATCTACAAAGATCGGCACGACAAGGGGACCAAGCTTTTTCTTCATTACGGGGATCTGAGTGATCCAAGTTCCCTGATTCAAATCCTGGGGAAGACCCAACCGGAAGAAATTTACAATCTGGCCGCCCAGAGTCACGTCCGTGTCAGTTTCGATATCCCGGAGTTTACGGGTGACGTCACGGCGATCGGCACGGTTCGCCTGCTGGATGCGATGCGACAGGTCGCCCCCCGGGCCCGTTTTTATCAGGCTTCCAGTTCGGAAATGTACGGGTTGGTGCAGGAAGTTCCCCAGAGGGAGACCACCCCGTTTTATCCCCGCAGTCCTTATGCGGTGGCTAAATTGTACAGCCACTGGATCACGGTGAACTATCGCGAGAGCTATGGGTTGCACGCCACCAGTGGGATTCTCTTCAACCACGAAAGTCCCAGGCGGGGGGAGACCTTTGTCACCCGCAAGATCACCCGGGCGGTGGCCCGCATCAAAGCCGGGTTGCAGGATAAGCTGTTTTTGGGAAACTTGGAGGCCAAGCGGGATTGGGGGTATGCGCCGGAATATGTTGAGGCGATGTGGAGGATGTTGCAGCAGGACAAGCCGGACGACTACGTGGTGGCTACCGGGGAGACGCACACGGTGCAGGAGTTTTTGGAGGTGGCCTTTGCTCGCGCGGGTCTGGACCCCCGAAAGCACGTGGCGTTTGACGAGCGGTATCTCCGACCGGCGGAGGTTGATCTTTTAATCGGGGATGCCAGCAAGGCGAAAAAGAAACTGGGTTGGGAGCCAAAAGTGAAGTTCAAACAGCTGGCGGAGATCATGGTTGATGCGGATATCCAGTTGTTGGCCGAAGAGCGGGCGGGTCGTCGGATCCGCGATTAAAGAATGAAAATCTTCGTGGCCGGTCACCGCGGGATGGTCGGGTCGGCCGTGGTGCGGGCCTTGGCAAAGCGTGGATGCGATCAGATCCTTACCCGCACCCGACAGGAGTTGGATTTGACCCATGCGGGGGAGGTCGAAAAGTGGTTTGCACGGGAAAAACCGGATCAAGTGATCGATGCCGCCGCCCGCGTGGGGGGTATCCTGGAGAATTCCCGTCGTCCCGTGGAATTTCTTATCGAGAACACGCGGATTCAGAACAATCTTATGGAGTCGGCATTCCGCAACGGCTGCCAAAAGTTTCTCTTTCTCGGAAGTTCCTGCATCTACCCCAAGCACGCGCCCCAGCCCATTCGCGAAGATTCCCTGATGAGTGGACCGTTGGAGCCGACCAACGATGCCTATGCCTTGGCCAAGATTGCGGGAGTGCGGTTGGCCCAGGCCTATCGGGATGAGTATGGGAAAAGTGCCATCTCAGCCATGCCCACCAACCTTTACGGACCGGGAGATAATTTTGATCCGGAAAGTTCTCATGCATTGCCCGGCATGATCACCAAGTTTCACCGGGCCAAGATCAAGGGGGAGAAGGAGGTTGTTTTGTGGGGGACGGGGTCCCCGCGGCGAGAGTGGCTCCATGTGGATGATTTGGCCGAGGGCCTGCTGGTTCTCCTGGAGCGTTACGATGGAAGGGAGATCGTAAACCTTGGGGTAGGAGATGATCTGACGATCAAAGAATTGGCGAAGAAAGTCATGAACGCGGTAGGTTATGTCGGATCCATTCGCTGGGACGAAGGCAAACCTGACGGAACTCCAAGAAAATTACTGGATGTCAGAAAAATCCAAGAGTTGGGCTGGAGGCCGGCCATTTCAGTCGAGCAGGGGATCGCCTCGACCTACGAATGGTTTTTGAAGAGTGCTCCAGAGGCCAAAGTTTAGCCGTCATATTTGTTCCGATTTGTTCGGATCCTCCCAAGAAAGAGGGTTGCGGAGTTTCGTGGATTTGCGGATCGTTTTCGCATGGCTGACATCCTCATTTTGCAGCACCAACTCGGGGAGGGGCCCGGCACAATCCTTGACGAGATCAAGAAGTCCGGGCACGTGGCACATCTCTTGAGAATCGATCGGGGAGAGGGCATTCCCCGTTCGGTCGGAAACTCCAGCGGCATCGTGGTGATGGGGGGATCCATGGGGGTCGATGATCAGGCCAAATGTCCGCATTTGAAGGAAGAGATCGCCTTACTGAAATTATTTCTCAAGGAGGATCGGCCCATTTTGGGAGTTTGCCTGGGCGCCCAGCTTTTGGCGGCGGCGGTGGGGACGGAGGTGAAATCCGGTATTAAGGAGATTGGCTGGTTCGGGGTGCGAAAACTACCGGATGCCTTCAAGGATCCGGTTTTGCGTCGTCTGCCGGAAAACTTTCCGGCCTTGATGTGGCACGGAGATCACTTTGCCCTCCCCCGGGGAGCGGCTCATCTTCTGAGCACGGAGCGCTGCGCCTGTGCGGGATTTCGCCTCGGCAAAAAAGCCTATGGTCTGATTCCCCACCTCGAAATGAACGCCGCCATGGTGGATGAGATGGTGACCACTTCGCGAAAGGAATTGATGGCCGCGGGAGTGGAGCCTGCGCAGCTTCTCGAAGCCACCTCCGAGCATGCCGAAACGGTTGAAGAACTTGCCCGGGTGATGTGGCGGGCCTGGTTGGCGCTGCTGGATTAAATGGTTTCGGCTGCGATCGAGAGACAAAGATCGGCAAGCCGAAGGGACGCGTCCGGCTTGGAAGCAACGGCAAGCTTGGCTTTCCATTCTTTCCACCCCCGTCCATTTTCCGCCAGGGCCTGTTGGATAACCCGGACAGCGGATGGTCCATCCGGCGTCAGAGAAGCCACCCCGATCTCCTTGAGCAGGGAGAAGTTTCCCTCCTCTTGCCCAGGGACGACCTGAGTCACCAGAAAGGGAGTGCGGGAGGCGATGGTTTCCTGCGTGAGGGCTCCACCTGCCTTGCCGATGACAAAGTGCTGCCGTGACAAAATCGAGGGCATTTCCGTGGTCCAACCGAGGATTTGGACGTCTTTTTTGAGTGGGCCAAGCGACCCCTCAACCCGGCGGGCCACCTCAGGATTCCGACCGGTTCCAATGGTGACCGCCCAACCTCTTTGTGCGGCCAAGGAGGCAGCCATCGACGGACCAGCCTGGAGGCCGGAACTCAAGAGATAGAGGACTCTGGGATTTTCGCCCGGGGGTTCATCGCCAGGGTGTGGATCTGGGGACGCAAATCTCGGATCCACCGGAAAGCCGACGGGTCGAATCTTTTCCGGCGGAACCCCCAAAGCCGAGAGGGCTTGGGCAGTGGGTTCGTTGGGAACTACCCAAAGGTCCGCTTGGGCAGTGGACCATAGCCGATGAACGGAAATGGAGTCCGTGACCACTGTGATGAGTTGAAAATCTTTTCGAAGATCACGGGGCAAGCGGTCCAGCAGGTGGGCGTAGACCGGAAAGGTCAGCACCACAACCTTGGGGCGGTGCCTTTCCAGGAGTTCCCGGATGCGAAGGTAGGCCGGTTGGTGGACGAAAACCGTGTTCTCGATCAAAGGAAGATGATGGCAGGTGACATAAAAAAGATTCCAAAATCCGGGAAAGCGGTTGATCAGGGTCAGGTACAGCCGACGGAAGAAATCGTTCACCTTGGGGCGGGATTCCGCAAAGGGATCCGCAACCACGGCTTGGCCTCCCCGCTGATGGATTCCCCCGGCCAATCCGCGGGCGGCGGCGTTATGGCCGTCTCCAAAAGCCGCGGTAAGGATTAGGACAGGGGGTGTATTCACATCAATCCATCCCGTTCCAATTCATCCAAGCGGCGGTCGTCGTGTTGGTCGACGATTTCGGTGACGCCGGCAAGTTCGAGGAGGATATCCAGACAGAGGGCAATTTTTTCATGGGGAAGGCCGGTCGTTTCGATCACCTGTCGACCACGGGTCAGATAGGCCCAGGCAAAATCCTCTCCTTGGATAACGCGGAATTGCAGGTGGTCGGCCTTCAGCAGTTCCCCGGAGTTGGCCAACGTGACGGTCGTGTTGCCTGCCTGGGTCCCCGGAACCACCTGCTCCACCCTCTCAAAACGACTCATCCAGGAATCCAGTATTTCCCGGATAGAATCGTTCGTATGGGGATGGGCGAAAACGGCCACATATCCGCGGGAGATCATCTGCGGAAGTTAGCGGTGGGTGTGGAGGGGAGAAAAGTCCGATCAATATTTAACGCCGCATCCGTAAGGGTGGGTGGAGGGGTGAGGAACCGGCTTGCCAGCCATGGCGGCATCGAGGGTTTCCCGGACATAGTTGTCGGCTTTGGAACAGTCCGCGGGGTTGGTCGAGCGAATACTGTCGATGGCACCCGCGTAGATGACTTTGCCTTCCGGGTTGATGATGAAGAGATGTGGGGTGGTTTTTGCGCCGTATTTTTGCCCCACCTCGCCAGAGGGATCGAGCAGCACGGCGGTGGGATAGGCTTTTTGGTCCTTTCGGTTGGCTTCCGCCTGCGGACCGGTGCAGTACCCCTGTTTTCCGGGAGCGGAAGAAATGATGGAGAGCCAAACCACACCCTTGGCAGTGTACTCTTTCTGGAGTTTTTGCATGTTGCCAACGGAGTAATGCTTTTTGACAAACGGGCATTCCGGATTCATCCACTCGAGGACAACAAACTTTCCGGCAAAGGCGGAGAGTTTCTGAAAATTGTCTTGGGAGTCCTTGAGGTTGAATTCGGGGGCGGTGTCGCCCGATTCCACGGCGGCGGAAGCGGTTCCCAGAAGAGTCAGAAGGGCGAGGAGGGGGTAAGGTTTCATGATCTCAAGATTCCATGGAAAACCGGATGGTCAAGGCAAGAGGCGCAATTTCGCGAAAGGAGGACATCAATATCGAAATCAAGGGGAATTTCCCGGTTTCCAGTGGTGAGCCAGAAGGAAGCATTCGTCTTCCAAAGAAGTGGCGGGGTCGTCCACCCTGCCCCGCCATCGGAGGTGGTCAGCAGGAAGCCAGAGCGGCCTGAATCTTGGCAAAGTCGGGAAGCTCGAGGGGGGTGGGGGTCTGTTCGGAGTATTGGATGACCCCAGCTTTATCGATGACAAAAGCCGCGCGGGCGCTGACGGAACCGAGCCCGATCAGGTCGGGAAGGAGAGTTCCGTATTTCTTGCTGACCTCCTTGTTGAGGTCACTCAGGAGAGGGATTTTGATCTTCTCCTTGTCGGCCCAGGCTTCCTGGGCGAAGGGGGAGTCGACGCTGATGCCGTAGACGGCCGCCTCCAGCTTCTCGTAGGCGGAGAGGCCGGCAGAAACGTTGCAAAGCTCCTTGGTGCAAACGCCGGTGAAGGCGAGGGGGAAAAAAAGTAGCACGGTCTTTTTCTTGCCAAAATTGTCGGAAAGTTTGACATCCTTAGGGTCGCCCCCGCGTTTGGTTTTGAGGGTGAAGTCGGGAGCTTTGCTGCCAGTGGATAGAGCCATGTTGCCGTCCTCCTGATTCTAGTTTCGCCCGGGGGAACCGTTGGAGCCCGCGGCTTCGCGGAGCACGGCTTTGCGGGAAAGTTTGACCCGACCCTTGTCATCGACCCCGATGCATTTGACCTCGAGGAGGTCGCCCATTTTTACGGCATCCTCCACGCGGGCAATGCGGGTCTCCGCCAATTCGGAAATATGAACCAGGCCGTCTCGTCCCGGAAAGATTTCGACAAAGGCGCCAAAATCCTTGAGAGAGACAACCCGACCCTTGTAAGTCTTGCCGACTTCGATCTCGCCGGTGAGGCCGGAGATGAGCTCCTTGGCCCGAGCCATGGCCGGACCGGTGTTGGCGTAGATCCGGACGGTGCCATCGTCCTCCACGTTTACCTCAGCACCGGTTTCGGCGCAGATGCCTTTGATCGTTTTGCCGCCCGGTCCGATCAGCAGGCCGATCTTGTCCTGAGGAATCTTCACCATCTCGATCTGCGGGGCGTACTTGGAGATGGTGGAACGTTGGGAGGGCATGACTTTTGCCATGAAGTCGAGGATTTGACTACGGGCATGGGTGGCGCGATCAATCGCGTCCTTGAGCAATGCCAGCGGGATTCCCGGGAGTTTCAGATCCAGCTGGAAGCCGGTGACCCCAGCGCGGGTTCCGCAGAGTTTGAAATCCATGTCTCCGAAATGATCCTCGCTTCCGATAATGTCGGTCAGGAGTTGGTGCCGGAGGAGTTTGGTGCCGGAGTTGTCATATTCCGTGACGAGGCCGACGCTGATGCCTGCGACCGGAGCCTTTAAAGGGACACCGGCATCGAGAAGGGCGAGGGTGCCTCCGCAGACTGATGCCATGGAGGTAGAGCCGTTGGATTCCATCACCTCCGAGGTGACGCGCAGGGCATAACCGAATTCGGCGGCCGATGGAATCACGGGTTCCAAGGAGCGTTCGGCCAGAGCGCCGTGACCAATCTCGCGCCGGTTTTGGCCGCCAAAACGGCCGGTTTCACCCACGGAGAAGGGCGGGAAATTGTAGTGCAGGATAAAGCGCTTGGTGCTCTCGCCACCCGTATAGGCGTCGATCTCCTGAGCTTCCTCCAGCGGTCCGAGGGTGGCCAAGCAGACGGCCTGGGTTTCTCCCCGGGCAAAGAGAGAGGATCCGTGGGCGCGGGGGAGAAAGCCGACTTCGCCCGAAAGATTGCGGACCTGATCGGCGGGCCGTCCATCGCAGCGCTTGTTTTTGTCGAGGATGGAGGTGCGAAAGGCTTTCTTTTGCAGATAGTCAAAGGCTTGGGAAATTTCAAAGGCGGTGGCCGTGGGAAACTTTTCCAGAATCTTGGCTTTGACCTCTTCGCGAAGGGCCTCGACGGCCTGGTAACGCGCGACTTTGGAGGGTTGGTAGATGGCGGACTCAATCCGGGTGCCGGCCACCTGATAGGCGATCTCCAGGAGTTCGTCTTTGACGAGCATCAGAGCGGGTTGGCGCTTGGGCTTGCCAGAGGTGGCGGCGAGCTCTTTCTGGATTTTGATGACGGGTTGGATGGCTTGGTGGGCGAATTCGAGGGCGGCTTTAAACTCGGCCTCAGGAAGTTCCTTTCCGCTGCCTTCGATCATGAGGGCTTCATGTTCCGTGCCCACGTAAACAAGATCGAGGTCACTTTCCGTAATTTCGGGGTGGGTGGGATTGGCCACAAATTTGCCTTGGATGCGGGCCACCCGGACACCGGCGATCGGACCGGCCCAAGGAATATCGGAGACCATGAGGGCGGCCGAGGCGCCGTTGATCGCGAGAATGTCGGGATCGTTCAGCCCATCGGTGCTGAGGAGAATGGCGATGACCTGGGTGTCGAAGTAGTAGCCCTTGGGGAACAGCGGGCGGAGGGGGCGGTCAACCATCCGGCAGGTGAGAATTTCTTTTTCGGTGGGACGGCCTTCGCGGCGGAAGTAGCTGCCGGGAATGCGACCGGCGGCGGCGGCTTTTTCCTTGTACTCCACGGTGAGGGGAAAGAAATCCTGACCCTCCTTGACCTTGGTGGCGGATACGGCGGTGACGAGAATGATGGTTTCGCCCATGGTGACGAGAGCGGCGCCGTCGGCGAGTTTGGCGTATTTTCCGGTTTCGATGTGAAGGTCGCGATCCCCCACGCGGGCGGTTAAGGATTGATGTTTTTGATTCATATGGATTTTGAATGCCGTCGAGGGATGCAAGCCCAAGCCGATCGAGGACTCGGGGATCAGGCGCGCAACAGGGGAACGCTGACCTTCGTTTGGTCGGCTTTCAGAGGACACAGCGGAGGCCGTCTGAAGCCTGCGTGGTGTCATCTGCCCAGCCAACAAGGGTGCAGAGGATTCCCGTATCTCGGGGACTTGGGGTTTGGTTTTAGGTGAGTTTATTTCCTCAGGTTAAGTTTCTGCAGAAGGGAATGATAGCGTTTGGGTTCGGTGCGGTGGAGATAATCGAGAAGACGGCGCCGGCGGCTTACCATGGAGAGAAGACCCCGACGGGAGGCGAAGTCCTTCACGGCGTTTTGCAGGTGGGCGGATAGGTGGTTGATTCTTTCGGTGAGGAGGGCGATTTGCACGTCGGAGGAGCCCGTGTCCTTGTCGTGGATTCGGTTGCCGGCAATGATCTTACTTTTCGTAGCAGTGGCCATGAGATAAGAAGAAATACTTATGCAAACAGCCCCCCGAGTCAATGTCTTAAGATGGGTCATCCTGCTATCTCTGAGCTGGGGTGGGTGGGCTTGCGTTCCGGATTCGGTAGGCCAAGAAACCGGCTGGAAAGCTGATTTGAAACGGATGGGCTTCGAGGTGCCGGTGGAGGAGCTGGAAAAAGGGGACATGGTTGGAGAAAAATGGCTGGCAGGTGGGGCCCGCCCCGGTTTTTTGGGGGCCAAGGTTTTTTTCATTGCCTCCGCGCCTCCGGAGAAAGTGGCGCCACTGATCTTGGATTTGGATCCCACTGGTGGGAAGGAGCTCTCTTGGGAAGAGGGTGGCACCGTCAAGGTGTATCAAAAGTTCACCCGGCCCCCGGTCTCGGCAACCTGGGATCGCTTTCGCACTTCCTTGCAGAAATTGCCGTTCGACACGCTTCTTGGTGTGGAGGGAAAAAAAGAGGGGCGCTATCACCTCACCCCGGAGGAAATCAGTCAAATCACGGTGAAGAAGGCGGACGGATGGATTTCAGTTTTGGACAACAAAATTCAAACTTATCTTCGGGGCGGTTGGAAAGAGAATCCCGGAGTCCCTTCGGGACCTGGAACAACGGTCGATTTTGATTACGAACTTCGCGATGTTCTGAAAGAGAACGGTCCGGTGCGTGACGAATTCCGCCGGGTACTGACCGCTCTGGCGTACGGGGGTAGGGATGAAAAAGAAAAAATCGTGATCAACGACTATTGGATGTTAATGGAGGTGGATAAATCGCCGGCGGTTGCTCTGGGTTGCGGAGTCATGCGCCCCGGTGTGGGGGGCAGGTGGGAAGTGGCTGATATGCAGTACTACGCCTCCAACGGATATTACGGTGCAATCAGCATTTATGGAATATGGCCCTATGGGGAAGGTCGCTCGTTGGTATGTCGTATCGATGGGGTTTTAACCGATCCAGGCCAATTATCCCAAGCTACGGCACGACTAATTGGCGAATCCCTTTTTATGCGAGAGGTTAAAGCAGCCTGCGAATTGATAAAATCGCAAATACATGATAATAAATAACTTAACGTTTTAAATAATAGAGATTGGAATTTTCAAAGGTAGAATATACTTTTTTTAAGTGAAGTTTATAAACTTGCGTAAATCACTGCTGATATTGGGATTAGCAAATATTGTAAATACGGGATCTTTGTGGTCCCAGCGGATGGCGGTTGCCTCGAACCAAGTTTCGACTCCCTCTAACGTTGGTTCCCCGTCGGCAAAAGCACCAGTTCTTTCCTCCAGTTCTGAAGCACTCGCCCAGGATCCTTTGGCCCCTGAAGGTGAAATTGAGGATCCGTTGGCTCCTGTGCGTGAGCAGATCGGAACTACACGTTCTGCATTCGGTCCGGACAGAAGCCAAACGGGAAAGAATGACGAATGGTCGGTCGAATTGGCGGCTGAGTATGGTTATGTCTGGAACGCCAGTTTGAGCAACGGGCAGGGGAACATCAATGAGGAGTCGGGAATCATTGGTTTATTGGGAAGCAAGCGATTGGATGAGGGTTGTGTGGGAATTGTGGGGGCCAATTGGCAGATTTTCACCTTTGGATTCGACGGGCCGATGCCTCTTCCCGAAAACCTGCAGGGCTTGAACGCGATTTTTGGCGGGGATTTTGAGATCAGTCCGGACTGGTTCATGCGCATCCAGATCGAACCCGGAATTTACGGAACATGGAACTATATCAATTGGCACAACGTCAACATGCCTGCGGTTTTTGCCTGGACGAACATCCTCAATGCCGAGTTCCAATGGTTCATCGCTTTGCGGGCGGATATTTTTCAGTTCTTTCCGGTTATGCCCGTCCCTGGAATCAGGTGGCAACCGGCCAAAGAGTGGTTGTTCAATCTGAGCGCTCCGAAGCCAACGATCAATTATGCGGTCGATGAGGAGGTGAACCTTTTTGCGGGTGGAGAAATTCTTGGGGTGACGGCGCGGTTACCCAGTCACGATTCCGGCATCTACGAAAACCGAAGTCTGGCGGGGACCTTGATCAATTATTTCGAGGCTCGTTTGGGAGCAGGGGTGAACTGGAATTTTACCGAAGGGGTTTCCCTCCAAGGGGAGGCAGGGGCCATGGTATGGCGGACGTTTGACCTACCGCGACTGAACGAATCCATCCGCAGCACGATGGCGCCTTATGCCCAGATTTCATTACGAGGGGTATTTTGAGCCAGGGTTTCCGGAGGTTGGGTGAGGGTTGTCAAAGCACGGCGATGACATAGAATTGAGCCATGAGGAGAGACCTTGTTCTCGCAGGAATCCTGTCCGTCATTTCGATCTGTCAAAGCCAGGCGCAAGATTCATTGGAGGAGGGAAAAGGTGGGCGCCACAACATCACCCAAGGGGCTATTTTTACAGACGATTTTCGTCAGCAAGAGGGGGTGCAGGAGTTGAAAAACGGCATTCTTTACAAAATTGAGGCCACGGGCAAAGGGAAAACGCCCAAGACGAGTGATCGGGTAAAGGTCATTTATGTTGGGAAACACGTGGATGGGAGGGTTTTTGACCGATCCAAGGAGGGACAACCCGGCGAATTCAAAGTCGATCGGACCGTGGCGGGTTGGCAGGACGTGTTGCCCCGGATGCGAGAGGGGGACAAGTGGGAAGTGGTGATTCCTTCGCACCTGGCCTACGGGGCCTCGGGAACCCCCTACGGCAACATTGGGCCAAACGAAACGTTGGTGTTCAGCATTGAATTGGTCGAGGTGTTGGATCCGGTCAAAAAACCGGAGGTGAAGTAAGGTCTCTCAAAGAATCAGCATGGCATCACCGAAGCTGTAAAAACGGTATCCTCGGTCAAGAGCGTGGCGATAGGCGTGGAGGGTGAGTTCAGGGCCCGCAAATGCGGCCACGAGAAGCAGAAGAGTGGAGTGGGCCAAGTGAAAGTTGGTCATGAGTCCTCCCACACGTTTGAAACGGAAAGGTGGGTAGATGAAAGCCGACGTGGTGCCTTGGTGTGGGTTTAGATGGGGTGCCGATTCCAAAACGCGAACCGTGGTGGTGCCAACGGCGATGAGTTGATCCGCTCCGGCGGCTTGCTCGGAAAAACCGGCAGGAATTTCGTAATGTTCCGGGTGCATGGGGTGTTCGCGAAAATCCTCCGTCTTGATGGGGCGAAAGGTGCCGAGGCCAACATGGAGTGTGACGAAGGCATGGGGAAGCCGCGTCAAGAGTTCCGGAGTGAAGTGGAGGCCGGCGGTGGGGGCGGCAACCGAGCCGGGCAGCTGAGCGTAGGTGGTTTGGTAGTCGAGGGGGTCCGAGGATTGAAAGTCGGGTTGCCCTTGAGCCTTGCGTGATTTGAGGATGTAGGGAGGAAGCGGGGGAAGGCCGTACTGCTGTAAGTCCAAGGGCTCCCCGAGAACATGGAGCACGAGTTGGCCGCCGGGGATTGTTTTTTCGACTTGGATCTTTGGGGAAGGGCTCCTGGGAGAAGATCCCGGAACCGGGTCAGGAGTTACGATGGTTCCTGGTTGGAGCCGTTTCGAGGGGGTGCCAAGAGCGGTCCACCATCCAGGGCTGGTCTGTTCGAGTAAAAGCAGTTCCGTTCGGCTCTGGGAGCAGACGATCCGGGCCGGAATCACCTTAGAATTATTGAGGACCAGGATGTTGTTTGGGTTTAGGATCGAGGGAAGGTCGCGAATCGTGAGGTCGCTCAATTGCCCGGTGGCTCGTCGAATCAGAAGGAGTCGAGCGGATTCGCGGGGATGGGCAGGGGAGGTGGCGATCCGATCTGAAGGGACCGCAAGACTCAGCAGCGCCTTTATGGCAACTTCACTCATTCCGATTTGACATGCCCAATCGGTTGATGGAGTTTCTTCCCATGAGAAAAATTACGTGCGGCTTCAAAAAACTGAAATCAAACTCTTTTACCCTCGTCGAGCTTTTGGTTGTGATTAGCATTATTGGTCTTTTGGCCGGATTGGCTGTCCCGGCCATCCAGGGGGGGTTGGACAAGGCGAAGCAACAGGTCGATGTTTCCAATATTCGTCAATGCGGAATGATCGCGTTTAGTTACGCAAATGACAACGACGGTAGTTTTAATGGCACCAACGCCAGCTCACTTTCCTCCACTGCATTCTTTACGAATCTGGTTTCCCTGGGGCTTCTGAACAGCACAAAAATACTGGCAGGGAATGGATTCACGGCGGCATTGTCGACCAACAACATCCAGGCAAAAAATATCGCCTGGGGCTACAACAGTCCCCTCACCACCTCCGATGATGGAAACCTCCCTCTTTTTATCTCAAAGAACTTTGGCTCGGGAAACACGTTTTCGAATGTTTCGATTGCCGCGTCTACGGTTGGGTGGAAATCCAAAGGAATTGTGGTTTACCGGATCGGAAACTCGGCCGAATTTATTCGACCCGGCACGGGGGGGTCGCAACCGGGAAGTGTTAGCATTTCAGGGGCCAGTAGTAATGCTGCCGGCGCGTCCATTAGCATTCAGTAAACTTTTCTTATCCCACACGGCGCAAGGCATCCGCCAGTTGATTGCGAAGTTCGGAGTAGTTTTTCCACCGGGCCTCGGGTTTTTTGGAGAGGCACTTATCTAGGGTGAGAACGGTTTGTTCCTGGGCTGAAGGGCAGAAGCTGCGCAACGGCGGGGGTCGATCGGAAACATGCCTGCGTGCAACCTCCTCCGCGGAGTCGGCCTCGAATGGGGCCCGACCGGCCATGGCATGGTACAGGGTGGCGCCCAGGGAATAAATATCACTCCGTATATCCTCCTCCTCCCGGTTGAGTCTCTCGGGTGACACATAATAAGGGGTACCCCAAATTTCGTCCTGCTGACCCAAGGCTGATCGGGCGCCTGCGGCCAACCCGAAATCCGCGAGTTTTGGAATTTGGCCCCGCCCAAAGAGAATGTTGCCCGGTTTGATATCCCGGTGAATCAAGCCAGTCTGCTCATGGGCGAATTGCAGCGCCGCAGCGATACCCATCCCAGTCTCGAGAACTTGCCGTTCGGAAACTTTGCCAGATTTATCCATCCGTTGCTCAAGGCTAGGTTCGTCCAAGTGTTCCATGACCAGATAGAGGCGTCCTTCCTGCTCCCCGAGAGTGAAAACCCGTATGATATTAGGGTGAGCCAGGGATGCGGTGACTTCAACTTCTTCGAGGAATTTTCGAGAAAACTCGGAGTCGGAACTTAAATCATTGCGAAGAATTTTCAGAGCGACGTCTCGATTCAGGCCCGTGTCCTTGGCCAGATAAACCGTTCCCATTCCACCTTGACCCAACTCTTTTTCGATGAGGTAATTTCCAAATTTCTGGGGGGATCCGGCTAGGGGGACATCCATCCGGCCAATTTGGTCGATGAAATTGAATTCGGCGAGTCCTATGGCTTGCATTTTTGGGGGATGAATCTAGGGCTTAAAGGATGCCAATCAGTGTGGTTACGGGGGGGGCAGGCTTTCTAGGGTCCCATCTGATTGATCGTCTTTTGATGGAAGGCCATCAGGTGATCGCCATCGACAACCTATTAACGGGGAATGAAAGAAACCTGGATCATCTTCGATCGGAAAAACGGTTTCGCTTTATACGACACGATGTCTCGCAGTTCATTCCAGTGGAGGGATCCGTCGATCATGTCTTCCACTTTGCCTCACCTGCCAGCCCGATCGATTACCTTGAACTTCCGATCCAGACGTTAAAGGTCGGATCCCTTGGGACGCACAACGCCCTCGGCTTGGCCAAAGCCAAAGGGGCAGGTTTCCTCCTGGCCTCCACCAGTGAGTGTTATGGGGATCCTTTGGTGCATCCCCAGAAGGAGGAGTACTGGGGCAACGTGAATCCCATCGGTCCCCGGGGCGTCTATGACGAAGCCAAGCGCTTCGCCGAAGCCATGACCATGGCGTACCATCGTTTCCATCAGGTCGACACGAAAATCGTCAGAATCTTCAATACCTATGGACCGAGGATGCGGTTACGGGACGGTCGCGTGGTGCCTGCCTTTGTGGGGCAGGCACTCCGTGGGGAACCTCTCACGATCTTTGGCGAGGGGAAACAGACCCGCAGTTTTTGCTATGTCAGTGACTTGATCGATGGAATCTTCCGTCTTTCTCAATCAGATTTTCATGAACCGGTGAATATTGGAAATCCGGTGGAGTTGACCATCCTGGAATTTGCCGAGAGGATTCGCCGCATCACGGGGACCAAGAGTGAGATCGTAAAAAAGCCCCTACCTGTCGATGATCCGAAGCAGCGGCAACCGGATATCTCCCGGGCCAAAAAAATCCTGGGCTGGGAGCCCAAAGTCTCCCTTGAAGAGGGTCTCCAAAAAACCATTCCCTGGTTTCAAGCCAATCTAGATCTTCCAGTCCAGCGATAAACGTGGCCAGATCCCTGCTCCTTGCCCTTGCGTGCCTTTTCTTTGGAATCCGCATGGGGTTGGCCCAAACAAACAAAAACACCCGTGCTGTTGCCCAGGGGGAGGAAGGAAGGTATCGAAGCGCCCTCCTGTTTGCCAACGTGGTGGAGTTGGTTCGGGATGAGTATTTCGAGCAAGAAAAAACTGATTATGACCAAATGACCTATGCAGCTCTTCGGGGACTCCTCTCCTCTCTGGATCCCCATAGCCAGTTTCTGGACCCCGAGGGCTACGCGATGATACGAACCGAGACCGAGGGCCAATTCGGTGGGTTGGGGATCTCTGTGGGGCTGTTGGAAAACCAATTGACCGTGAATGTGCCGATTGAGGGCGGACCTGCATATCGTGCCGGCATTCTCCCCGGGGATCGAATCATGAAAATTGACGGTCAAGGAACGCAGAAAATGTCCTTGGCGGAAGCCATCCGTAAACTGCGGGGAAAACCGGGCGCCCCCGTCCAACTTGCCATCTTTCGCCCCACGGAGTTCAAAACTCTCGAGTATTCGCTGGTGCGGGAAATGATTCAGGTCCCGACCGTTGCCGATGTCTTTCTCCTCCCGGATACCACGTCCAAAGGGGAGAAAATCGGGTATCTGCGAATCACTCAATTCGGAGAGAAAACCGATAGAGAGTTTGATGCGGCGATTGGCAAACTCGAACGGGAAGGTGCCACTTCGCTCATGATGGATCTGAGAGATAATCCTGGGGGTTTGGTCGACGAGGCGGTGGAAATCGTCAGCCGATTCGTCCCAGAAAAGACCATGGTCGTTGCCACGGAGGGGCGAAGGGGTGCGGCAGGGCGGTTGGAATACCTTTCCAAGGCAGCACCAAGAAAGATTCGGTGGCCGACTGTGGTTTTGGTCAATGGAAATACGGCCAGCGCTGCGGAAATCGTTTCCGGGGCTCTGCAAGATCTGGGTAAAGCGGTAATTGTCGGAGAAACCACGTTTGGAAAAGGCTCGGTGCAGACGGTGCAACCCGTTGATCGGTCTGTAGCTCCGGCGGTGGCCGTTCGTTTGACCACGGCCCACTACACCACCCCATCCCACCGAAAGATTCACGGGGTGGGGATCGAACCTGACATTGTTGCTCGGATGACCAAGGGGGAAGAGCAGGCTCTTTACCATAGTCGCAGTCCTGGGTTGAAAAAAACCGGGGTGCCTGAGGAGGTGGTCACGGATGAACCTTTAACACGGGCGGTGGATGCTTTGAGGGGGTGGAAGGTGTTTGCCAGGCGATCTACAGCGTCCCCTTAAAGGTTTGAGGAAATGAAGGTGCGTGCCTTGGGAATCGAGACCTCCTGTGACGAGACGGGGGTGGCCATGGTGGAGGCTGATGAGGGTGGATGTAGCCTAATCGCGGAGGAGTTGGCGACGCGTCCGGAGGTGCACGGCGCGCTTGGGGGCATTGTTCCCGAACTGACCGTTCGGCAACATTTGGAGATTTTGCCACGCATCACCTTACGGGTCAGGGAGAAAGCCGGCACCGGGGACTTTTCCGTGGTTGGCGCCACTTCCGGTCCGGGGTTAGCGCCCGCCCTTTTGGTGGGGTTGGCTTTCGGCAAGGCTTTGGCTTGGGCGGAAAAAAGCTCCTTCTATGCTATCAATCATCTTGAGGGGCATCTTTACAGCCCTTTCGTTTCAAGGGGAAATTGGCCGGTGTACCCACATTTGGCTCTGATTGTCAGCGGGGGACACACCTTGTTGGTGGATGCGATCAATCCACGGGAGCGCTCGATCATCGGGACCACCCGAGATGATGCCGCAGGGGAGGCCTTTGACAAATTGGCTCGGATGGTGGGATTGGAATATCCCGGAGGTCCGGCCATGGAAAAGCAGGCCTACGGAGGGGAAGTAGGGAACTATGTCTTACCCCGACCCATGAAAGGGGCCGAAGGTTGTGACTTTAGTTTTAGTGGGCTCAAAAATGCCGCCCGTCTTTTGCTGGAAAAACACCCGGAGTTGGCCGGTCCGGGGTTGGCCCGATCCCACTTCTGTGCTGAAGTTCAGGCGGCGATTGGAGAGTGTCTGGCGGATCGTTGTTGTCGGGCGCTAAGTCAAACCGGGCGCAAGGTTTTAACCCTGAGTGGGGGGGTTAGTGCCAACCAAGCGGTCTATCGCTCGCTGGAGGAGGCGGCTCGGCGGAGTGGGGCCAAACTGCTTGCCGCAGCGGGAGGATGGAACACCGATAATGCCGCCATGATCGCCGCCGTTACCGCACGCAGGGCATTGGACCATCTGGCACCGAATTGGGAAACAGATGCAGATCCTAGGTGGTCCGTCGCCCTTAACTCTTAAGACGTAGCCAGGAGGGAAGCTCCTCGGTAGGAAGAGCCTGAGGGGGGAGTGGAAATATCGGCAGGCCGGTCAGCTCTGCAATGATTCTAGGGTTGGTACGTGACGCGTCGTCACCAGCACCTGGGTACAGATTGATGATGATTCCCAAAATCGAAAGATCGGCCTGGCGAATGGAATCAATCGTGAGCAAGACGTGGTTCAATGTTCCCAGGCCAGCCCGGGCCACGACCAAGATGGGAAGGTTCAGTTCTTGGGCCCACTCCCGAACTCCGTATTTCTCGCTAAGGGGAACTCGCCATCCTCCGACACCTTCCACCAGAAAAGGACCTGAATATTTGGACTGAAGTTGCTGAAGATGCCTTTGAAGTGACTCCTTGGGAAAAACCTTGGAGGTCAGTTTACAGGCCACAAAAGGAGCCAAAGCTGGTGGAAAGTGGATGGGATTGATCTCATCCAGGGAAATGCGTCCCTCGGCGGCTTCGAAAAGGGCTTTCGCATCGGATCGATCCCCGGTGGAGACCGGTTTTAGGGGAAAGGCGGTCAGACCGGTCTTTTGGAGGGATCGGGTCCAAAACGAGGTGAAGTAGGTCTTCCCCACTCCGGTGTCGGTTCCGGTGATGAACACGCCCTTCACGCTGGCATCTCTTTTCGGATTCCCTGAAAGAGGGATTCTGCCATTTTTTCGATCTCCTCATCGGTGGTACAAAATGGAGGCATCAAGACCAAGACATCACCGACCGGGCGGGTAATGAGACCGAGGTCTTGGGCGGCTCGGCAGATGCGGGCCCCCCTTTTTTCCTTGGAGGGAAACCGGGCTCGGGTAGAGCGATCCCTCACAATTTCGATCGCCAGAATACCCCCTTCTTGCCGTACATCCCCCACATTGGGGTGCTGCCAAAACTGCTTGGAAACCTCTTGGAGAGAACGAAAAATTCGATGCCGCTGCTTTTCAGCGTCGCGCCCGGACAAGAGGCCGAGATTGGCTGTGGCCACCGCACAGCCCAGTGGATTGGCCGTGTAACTATGCCCATGAAAGAAGGTTTTTTCCGGATCCCCATGGAAAGGAGCAAAGACTTTCTCCGTGGTCAGGGTGGCGGCCAGAGGCAGATACCCACCGGTGAGTCCTTTGGCCAATGCGACGACATCCGGCATGACTCTTTGGGAGTGCGCGGCTAAGGCGGTTCCTGTTCGGTGGCACCCCGTCAGCACTTCGTCGAACAAGACCCTAGCTCCAACCTTCCGGGCAGCAGCCGCGGTTCTTTGAGCATATCCCTCGGGGTGCATGATCATTCCGGCGGCTCCCTGGACTTTGGGTTCGAGAACCCAGGCCGCCAATCGATGGCCCACCTTGTGAATTTCCTCCTCGGCAAGGGTGGCGCATTCAAAATTACATTTTCGGTAGCGGCGGGCATCCTCCCGTTCGGGTTTGGCACGGTTGAAGGGGCATCGGTAACAGGCCGGGGCCATCACCTTGCGGGTGGGAAAAAGAAAAGTCTGAAAGTGGTGATGAAAGGTTTCGCTTTTCCCAAGACTCATGGCCCCAATCGTGTCGCCATGATACGCCCCGTCGGGGGAGATGAACTCCCTTCGGAGGGGCTCACCGGCCTGAGAAAAACCCTGCAGGATCATCTTGAGGCCCGCCTCCATGGCGGTGGAACCGTCATCTGAGAAAAAAACCCGATTCAGTTTTGGATGGAGATCCGGATCGTTGGCAAAGGAGACAAGTTCCGATGCTAGACGTGCCGCTGGCTCATGGGTCAACCCGAGGAAGGAAGAATGGGCAATCCTTCCCAGCTGATCGAAGAGGGCTGCATCCAGTTTGGGATGTCGGTGGCCATGCAAATTGGTCCAAATGGAGGAATTCCCGTCCAGATATCGCTTTCCGTCGCTGGCGATGAGCCAGGCCCCCTCTCCGGCTTGGATCGAAATGGGGTGAAACTCGGGATCCATCCAAGGGGAGGACGGAGTAAAGGGGTGCCAAAGGTGCGTCCGATCCAACCGGATGATCTCGTCGTATTTCAAATCAGGGAACGAGAAAGTGTTCGTTCAGGCTTTGCCCGAGGCGGAGGATCTCTTCCCGTGAGTGGCGGGCGGAAAGGCTGATGCGCAGGCGGGCTGTACCTTCCGGGACCGTAGGGGGCCGAATGGCCGGCACTTGGATTTCCTGCTCCGACAATCTTTGGGAGAGAGTCAGGGCAGTCTGGTTGTCAGAGCAGGGAATAGGTTGAATGGGGCCCGGCAAAGCAATTTCTCTTGATGAGCGGAAAGTCCCGATGTTTTCCCCAAGTCTGGTTCGCAGATGTTTACCATCATCGGAGCGTATCATTTGTAGTGCGCATAAGGCAGCTGCGGCTTGGGCCGGAGCCATGGCAGTTCCGAAAAGAAAAGTTCGGGCCTCATTGACCAGATGGCGGATGATTTCTTCCGAGGCGGCCACAAAACCTCCCGACGAGCCGAGGGATTTCCCCAGCGTACCCATCTGGACTTCCACCAGGGCGGTGAGGCCAAGTTCCGCCGCCAGACCACTTCCTTGAGGGCCGATTATACCGCCTGCATGGGCTTCATCCAAAAGAAGCCATGCGGCAAACTCCTCCTTGAGTTGCACGACTTCTTTTAAGGGAAGAAAATCTCCATCCATGGAATGAAGCGATTCAGTGACGATTAGAATCTTTCCGTGTGGATTCAGTTTCCGCGTAAGTTGCAGTACGCGGGACAGGTCTTGGGGGTCACGCCGATGGAAAACGCGGATCTTTGCATTCGAAAGTCTGGCTCCGTCATAAAGACAGGAGTGGGCGTTACGTTCGATGATCACCGTATCTTGGCTGGAGACCAGTGAAGGAATCACCCCCAAAGGCGTGAGATACCCGGCGGAAAAAAGCAGGGCCCGCTCCGTCGATTTCCAACCGGCTAAAGTCTCTTCCAGTTTTTGATATTCCGGGAAATTGGGGGCCAGTAACCGGGCGGCCTGAGCCCCGGTCCCGTGTTCCTCGATGGCTTGCTTGGCAGCCTGTATTACTCGGGGGTGTTGGGAGAGTCCGAGATAATCGTTGTTGGAAAATGACAAGGAATGAGGTGAGGTGTTTCCTAAGCTACGCTCCGTCCGAGAAGCTTGCCGAACCGAACGTTGGGACCGGATGGCTTGTGTAAACAGGGTGTTAGAGGAACAAGCCATCTCTAGAGAGTGCCGAAACGATATGGGATTGGACGAGGGAAAACTCAGAGGGTTTCGTGACGGCTCGGGACACCTCCCACGCAGGTCCATTCCGGGTTTGCCCGGTGAGTCAGCGTAGCTTCCAAAAGATCTTCGGTTGCCGGAACCCTCCAGGCCACCCAGTCAGCCCAAGCTCCCGGAGTCAGGCACCCGAGTTGGCCGGTCCGTTGGAGGGCGTGGGCGGGCCCCGTGGTGATCATGGACCACGCCTCCTGGCTTGTGATTTGGGGGTGAAGAGTCCGAAACTCCTGCACCTCCATGCGCAGATCAAAATCATAGTTGGAGGATCCGGCAGGGCTATCCGTTCCCAAACAGACGGGAATCCGCTGTTTCTGGTAAAGGCGGAAGGGGAATGGTTTCCGACCAAACCATTTGTGGGCGAGAGGGCAATGAACGATGGTGGCTTTTCGATCCACTAAATACTCGAGATCCGCCTCCACCACCTCATTGCCGTGAGCCAAGATGGGAAACAGGGGCAGGGCCTGATTCGCCCGACACCAATCCAAGGAGGATCGGTTAGTGTCCTGCAGATCTCCGCGAGCCAGCCCTCCGGGAAGAAGCGAGGACAAGGGGGAGGATTGACCCGCTAAAAAGAGCGTTTCGATTGGGGACTCGGCCAAATGGGTGGTAAAAGGAAGTTGGGATTGGGTGCTTGAATCCCGAAGGGAACGATATAGCCCGGGCGAAGCCGTATAGGGTGAGTGGGGGGACAGAGACAGATGCCAGAAGGAGTTGGGGTGACGTAGAAGCCAGGCTTTCGCCCGATCTAAGACCGCGCTGGCATCGACCACTCCGGAAAAATCCATGAACTCCAGGCCCCACCAAGTTCGCGTGGCGGTGGAGGTAAGGCCCGCCAAAGTGGAGGGTTCCGATAGAATGGAGAGAACCGAAGTTGTGCCCGATCGCAGGGCTTGACGGGATGATTCGACCACGGAGTGCCGGCGTCTTTCCGGGGTCAAGTCAGGCAGGCACTTGATGATTTGACGCAACCAATCGCTGAAATCCTTGCCCGGTTGCAAACGATTCCGTAATCCGGCCAGGTCCAGATGGGCGTGTAGATTGATGAAGCCGGGAGCCAGCGTCAGGCCCGGCAGCTTGATAACTTCCTCCCCGGAGTGAGGGGTGAGGTTGGAGCCCACTCCCGTGATGGTCTGGTCCACGAAACGAAGATGACCCGGCCGATGGATCCGATCTGCGGACTCAATCAGGGCATCGGCCTGAACCAGCATAAGATCAGCTACCTTTCGCCTTGGCTTGGTTCGTCTCCATCAACTGCAGGAAGGCCGGAGCGAGGGATTTTCGAATTTCCGGTTCCATCCGATCGATAAAAAGAATTCCCTGAAGATGATCGACTTCATGTTGAAGGGCGCGGGCCAACAACCCGCCGGCATGGAGACTCATGGGTTTCCCTTGAAGGTCGAGGTAGTCCATCTTGATGCGAAGGCTTCGGCGCACGGCCCCATAGACGTTGGGAAAACTGAGGCAGCCTTCATCGGCCTCCTCCCTCTTGCGGGTGAGGGTGATGACCGGATTGCAAAAGAAGAGGGGCATCTGGGTGCGCCAATCCACGGGCTTGCCGGCCATCTCAAGGGAGGAAGGGCGCTTTTCCACTTTTCGCAAATCGACCACGGCAAGCTGGAGAGAAATGCCAACCTGGGGTGCGGCCAGACCGACGCCATCCGCTTCCCGCATGGTGGCCTCCAAACAGCGAGCAAGTTCACTGAGCTTTTCATCCGGTGGGGCGACCCGGGTAGCAGGTTGACGCAACACGGGATCGCCGTAGAGGCGGACGGGTAGGGTATTGCCGGTCGATTTCAGGGATTGGCGGTGGCGCCGCCGATCTTGGAGGTTCGAACCGAGATCGGCACGCCGGCGTCCTCGCACGCATCAAAGAATTTAAAGAAGATGGAAATCGGCGTGGTTTCGTCAAAGTTGAGCACGACATTCTTGACGCCCTTGTCCTTGAGTGTTTTAGCCAGATCGGCGCGGAAAGAATCGGACTTGGGGTTCAAGTTCAGGGTCTGATCTCCGAGGTAGAGGGGAAAGGTGTCCGTCTCAAAAAGTTTGGCGTATTCCGAGGCTTTCGCCGACTTCAAGGTGAGTTCAGGGGGGGCTTTCTGGGGTTCCTCGGTCTTTTCGGTGCCCTTCTCGGACTTGGGGGGAGTGACATCCACGGAGGCGGTTTTCTTTTTGAAGGTCGTGGTGACGATAAAAAAGATCAACAGCATGCAGAGAATATCGATCAGCGGAATGACGTTGATCTCGGCCCGGCGGCGGCGGGTGGGATTAAACTTCATGCTGGGGGGAAGTCCGGAAAAATCAGGCGGGAACTTCCTCGGTGTAGAGTTTTTTTAGGAGAAGCATGGAAAGCTCCTCCATCTCCACCGCCAAGACATCGATCTTTTTGCTGAAGAAGGTGAAGGGGAAAAGCATGACGATGGCGGTCCCGATGCCCAGCACGGTCGTATGGAGGGCTTCGGCAATACCGGCGGAAATCTTTTCCGGATCGGAATTGGCCGAACCGACAGCGGCGAAAATCGTGATCAGACCGGAGACGGTGCCCACCAGACCGAGCAGAGGAGAGGCTCCCACAAAGATTTCCAGATACACGATGCCTCTTTCCAGGCGGGCGACTTCGGTGCGGGCCACGGTTTGGAGGACCTCCACGTTTTCGCCCCGGGGAAGCGAGGCATGTTCGAGGCAACTGTTGACGAGGCGAGCCAAGGCGGAGTCGTTCCGCACGCAGAGACGGGTCAGGGTTTCGGTATTTCCCCCCGGGCGGAGAGCCCGTATGGCATCAATAATCTCCCGGGGAGTAACCCTTTCCCGGCGCAAGCGCAGAAAAATCAGGACACTGAGAAAAATGCCGGTGATCAGGGAGGCGAGCAGGGGAAAGAGAATCAAAACCAAAATGAACGGAGAAACGTTCAATTTGATAAAGTGTTCCAGAAAGGGAAGTGTGTTCATGCCCATACCTTAGGGAACTGGGCTTTCTTGACCAGCATGGAAGCCGTCTTTCAGTAAATTCGAAAGGCCAACTGCCAGGGAAACCCGTTGGGTTTCTCTTTGAGGAGGTCAGCCGGAAAGGGGCCAATCAGACCACTCGACTGTTGAATGGCATCCCCACTGATGACTCCGAGAATGGAATTCGGGTTGCCCTGAACGATATCCAGATCCGACAAAGTTCCGTCCGCGTTCACATGAAACCGAACAACCACGCGGTCGACACCGATCTGGGCCATGGTCTGCTGGACCTTGAGATTCCAGCGGGAGCCGATGGCGAGATACAATTTGTGCTGATAACGGCCCAACGCCGTCGCCATGGAGGCAAAGGAGGCATCCTGTCCCATTTGGGCCCCTCCCGAAACCGCGCTGCGATCTCGAAAAATGTCGGGGGGCGGAGCCATGGCTGAGGAGGAGTCCGAGGCATCCGCAGCCGCTTGGGCAGCCGAGGGAGGGCTATTGTCCTGACTCTGGCTCTGATCCGGTTTGGTGTCTGGAGGGGTGTCGGTTGACTCTTTTTGAATCGGCGTTCCCGGCCCGGGCGTTGGTTTCAGAAGTTCGGGCTTGGGAAGGGCTGGAGCAGGGGGCGGGGTTTTGGCCGCTTGGTTTGGTTTGGCTTGGCTTGGACTTAACCGGGCGGAGGGGGGAGGGGAGGCTTGATTGGGTGAAAATTGGCTATTCCTCATGGTGAGGGAATCGTCTTTTTTCCCCTCCTGCCCGCCCAAGGTTGGATCCGTGCCGTTGACCACTTTGCTGGCGGCCGCGGTATTTCGATCGCTTTGCAGTGCGGTGCGGGGGTCGGGCTTGGCGGTTTCCTGGAGACCGGAGGCATCCACAAACTGACTTTCCGGCGGGGGAGTGGCGGGTGGGGCTTGCACTAGCCTTTGAATCTTTAAATTTGTCCGGACCTGTCCCTCCGGGGCCTTTTTTTGCAGGCGGTTGATCTGCTCCGACGAAACCCAAAAAAATGCAAACAGGAGAAAATAAAGGAGGGTAAAGGCAGCCGCGATGAGCATATCCCGGCGTTCGCGGGCGTCTTCCCCCGCGTACGGCATGGCCATGGTCATCAGCTCATTCAAGGGGGAAAAAGCGATCAGGACAAGGGCGCGGACAGCGAAGAGACTGTCGGTGCTCGGCGGAACCGGTCGACCAAAATGTAAAAAGCCGGCACGAGATACAGGGTCAAGAAGGTGGAGGAGAGCATTCCGCCCACCACCGCCACTCCAAGGGGTCGGCGGCTTTCGGCTCCTGCCCCCAACCCCAAGGCTATGGGAAGAATGCCGATGACGGTGGAAAGAGCGGTCATGAGAATCGGTCGGAGACGCACCGCCCCCGCCTGACGCATGGCATCGACGGCGGACACTCCCAAGGCCCGTCGTTGGTTGGCAAACTCCACCAAGAGAATGGAATTCTTGGTGACCAAACCCAGGAGAAGGACCAAGCCGATCAAGCTGTAGAGATTCAGATTCATGGAGGGGATGGTGGGCAAAAGTCCGAAAATGAAGGCCAAGGGCGCGGGCAAAACGCCTGAAGGCACATATTGGGGAATGAGGGCAAAGTTATTGATCAGGCCGAGCGCGTAGAGACAGACAAAAGCGCCAAAGACGGCCAAAGGCAGGGCCACCATGATCGTGAAGGGGTGAATCAGGCTCTCGAACTGGGCGGCCAACGCCATATACACGATGAGAAGAGCAAGGAACACAATTTGCCAGGCTTCGCCTCGACCGGAACGCAGTTCCCGCGCCTCCCCGTCAAATTCCAAAGTGACGCCCGCAGGAAGAATTCGCCGCCCGATCTCCTCGGTTTTTTCGATGGCCTGACCCAGGGTGATCCCCTGGGGTTGTCCGGTGACGGAAGCGCTTCGTTGCCTCATAAAGTGGTGGATGGAATTGACAGATCCCTTTTCCCGGGTTTTTACAAGGTCTCGGATGGGCACCAGTTCCCCCGACCGGGTACGGACATAGAGAATGTTGAGTTCGTCGGGAACCAGACGGTTGCTGCGACGAAGCTGGGCGATCACGTCGTACTGTTTGCCTTCGAAGTTGAAGCGGGAGATGTCGAGTCCCCCCAACAAAATCTGCAAGGCCTCGGAAATGTCCCGCACGGAAATGCCCAGATTCGCCGCCCGGTTGCGGTCGATTTCCAGATCCAGCTGGGGTTTTTCGTAGTTGAAGTTGACGCGGGGCTGGCTGAGGAATCCCGCTTTGGCGATTTCGTCCCGAAGATCCTTGGCGCTTTGTTCCAATTGCGGAAGGTTGGATCCCTGAAGAACCACCTCGAAGTTTTCCTGGAAGCCCCGACCCACAGCCTTGGGAAGGGAGGTGATGACGAGGGCTCCACGAATTTCGCTGATCATCCGGGTAAACATGGATCCGCGGGCGCCGGGCCGGGCGATATCGAGGGCAGAGCGTTTCCGGTCCGCTTTGAGACGAATGAACATGAGCCCGAGATTGGATTGTCCGGGTGCGCCGCGGGCCAGCGCCACCGCCCCGAAGTAACTGCGGACTTCCGGATACTCCGAGGCAATTTTTTCCGCTTGGCGGAGGTAGCGGTCCGTGGCCTCACTGGTCGAGCCCTCCGGGGTGATCACAATGGCGATAATGGAACCTTTATCCTCGTCCGGCAGAAATTCCTGCGGAATCACCCGGTAGAGCAGAACCGTCAGGCCCAGAATCCCGGTTCCAAGCCCAATCAGGAGAAGGGGGGAGCGCAAAGCGCGTCCCAAGCTGCTGGCGTAGGCGGTGGAGAGCCGATGGAGGAGGAGGTCAACCTTGCGAGCAAAGGCAGAGGCCACAGTGGAAGTGGGGCGAAGAAAGTGGGCTCCCAAGGCGGGGCTGAGGGTTAGGGCGACGAAGGCGGAGATGGCGACCGAGCCGGCCAGGGCGATGGCGAACTCCCGAAAAAGAATGCCGGTGGTGCCGGATTGAAAGGCGATGGGCAGAAAGACCACAATCAGGCTGGCGGTGATGGCAAGAACGGCGCCGGTGATTTCCTTCATCGCCAACAAGCTGGCGTCGAAAGGTTTCATGCCCTCCTCGATGTGGCGGATGATGTTTTCCAGCACCACGATGGCGTCATCGACTACGATACCGATGGCCAACACGAGTGCGAGGAGGGTCAGAATGTTGACGCTGTAGCCGAGCAGATAAAGCAGGGCAAAGGTGCCCAAAATGGAAATGGGAATCGCGGCGGCGGGGATGATCGTGGCGCGGGCATCATGCAAAAAGAAAAAGATGAGCACGATGACCAGCAAGCAGGAGACTCCGAGGGTGACCACCACTTCATGAATGGCGTCCTCCACATAGAGGGATGAGTCATAAGGGATGTCCACTTTGACGTCGGAAGGAAGGGTGGGCCGGATAATCTCCAATTCGGCACGGACCCGTTTGGCCACCTGGACGGCATTGGCGTCTGACTGCTTGACCACGCCCAGACCTACGGCCGGCTCCCCCTTGAACCGCGCAATGGTCTCTTCCACCTCCGGGCCGATCTCCACCGTAGCCACGTCCCGGAGGCGAATGGGAGAGTCGGAGGACTCCCGGACCACGAGATTTTCGTACTGCTCGGGCTGATCCATCCGGCCCCGGGCCAAAATGCTGAGGGAGCGTTCCTGTCCCTCGATCCGACCGGAGGGAAGTTCGACATTTTCCCGTTGGAGGAGGCTACGGATATCGGTGGCGGTGACTTGGCGCGCGGCCATTTTGGCCGAATCGAGCCAGATCCGCATCGAGGGCCGCTTTTCCCCGCCAAAATTGATTCCGCCCACCCCGGGAAGCACCTGTAGCCGGTCCTTGATCTGGCGTTCGGCCAGATTGGTGAGTTCGAGGGTGGAGCGGGTGGCGCTGGAGAGGGCGACCCACATGACCTCCTGGGCGTTGGCGTCCTGCTTCGCGACGATCGGCTCCTTGATGTCATCCGGAAGTTTGTCGCGGACCCGGCTGATGCGGTCGCGGATATCCTGGGCGCCCGTGTCGACATCGTGATTGAGCTCAAACTCCACAATGATCGCACTCACTTGCTCCCGGGATTCGCTCCGGAGGATCTTGATTCCCGGGATGTTGTTTAGCTCTTGTTCCAGGGGTTCCGTCACGTCGGCCTCGACCAGTTCGGCGTTGGCGCCAGGGTAGATCGTGGTGACGGAAACGATGGGGGGATCGATGTTGGGCAACTCGCGGACGGGAAGGCGCGACAAGGCAACCAAGCCGATGACGACAAAGGCCAGATTGAACATGGTGGCGGCGATGGGTCGCCGGATGCAGAATTCGGGAAGGGTCACGGGGACGAGGCGGGTTTTTCCGGGAGGAGCTTGCGACCGGGAGACAGGCGCAGGTTGCCGGAACGAGCGACCAAATCCCCGGCCTGTAGGCCTTTGACAATTTCAACTTTTCCCGGGATGCGGAGTCCTGTTTCAACAGGAACAAGTTCGGCCACTCCCTCGTTGGATCGGTAGACGGCGAAGCCTCCCGCATTGGGGAAAAGGCACTCTTCCGGCACCGTAAGGGCCTTTGCCTTGATTCCCACCGTAATCTCCAGGTTGGTAAACATGCCGGGCTTGAGGCGCAAATCGGAATTGGGCACATAGGCGCGCACCTGAACGGTGCGGGTTCCGGGATCGACCCGGGGCTCGATGAGATAGATCTCTCCCGCAAAGGTTTCCTCCGCATAGGCGGCCACTTTTAATCGAATGGTTTGGCCTGGTCTGATTTTGGCGCTGTATCGCTCCGGGACGCTGAAGTTCAGCTTCATGCGGTCGAGGTCATAGATGCTGACCAAGACGGTTTGTGGACTGACGTACTGCCCGACGCTGACAAACCGTCGGCCGAGAATGCCGTCAAACGGAGCGGTGAGGGTATACTCCGTCAGTCTTTTTTTGGCCAAGGCGAGGGAGGCCACCATGCGGGAGAAGTTGGCATGGGTCTGGTCGTGTTCTTGTTGGGAGATGGTTCCGTCGGCCAGCAACATATCGGCTCGGTGGATGGTCTCCTGGGCCAGTTTGTAATCGGCCTCCGCTTCCGCCACGGTGGCGGCCTGCTTGGATTCGTCGATCTGGAGAAGAACGTCTCCTTTTTTTACTGTCTGCCCCTCGGTCAAGCGAATGGAGGTGATTTCCCCGTCCACTTCGGGGCGGATATCGACCGACTCCTCGGCATCAAGGGAACCCACCGCGTCGAGGGTCTCCTGCAGGGGGCCCACTTCCACCGGGACGAGCTCCACTGGGACGGGAGCATCTTTGGGGGGACCTCCACCCTTGCCGCAACCGGCCAGAATTGCGGAGGCCATGATGATGAAAATATAATTCATGAGATGAATGATTAATAATGTGAAGTATCTGAACTTCGGTCAAGATGGCAGAAAGGACCGAATGGCCTGGATCAGATCCCCAAGTCCGTCCCGATTTTCCGCGGAGACGGGGTAAATGGACTTGCGGGCTGCGGTTTTGAGGCTGGTGAGGTGTTTCTTGGCTTCTGGCAGGTCGCATTTGTTGGCGGCGATCAGAAACGGGCGTTTCCCCAAGGCCGCATCGTGTAGCCGCAGCTCTTTGCGGAGCAGTTTGTAATCCTCCACCGGGTCTCTGCCTTCGGTGCCGGCCGCATCGATCACCATCAGCAGAACGGAGCAACGTTCGATGTGCCGAAGAAAATCATGGCCCAGACCTTTGCCTGAGTGGGCTCCCTCCACGAGCCCGGGAATGTCGGCGAGGGTGAAGCGGTTTTCTTCCGGACCACCGACCACGCCGATATAGGGAGCGAGCGTGGTGAAGGGGTAGGGGGCGATTTTGGGGCGAGCGGCGGAAAGTGCGGCCAGCAGGCTGGATTTCCCGGCATTCGGCAAACCGACCAGGCCGACTTGGGCGATCGATTTGAGGACCAGGATGAATTCCCCGGCCTCTCCCGGTCGTCCGTCCTCGGCATGGCGCGGAGTTTGGCGAACGGAACTGGCAAAGCGGGAATTTCCACGTCCTCCCCTCCCTCCTTGGCAAAGCACGAATTTTTCCCCGGCTTGGGTCAGGTCCGCGATCGGCTCCCCCTCTTCTCCGGGGGGAAGAGGGTAGACCACGGTTCCGGGAGGAACCTTCAAGAGACAGGGTTTGCCGTTTTTTCCCGTGCAGTTTTTGCCA
>Ga0214917_10000574_pt1 | contig 47896 bp, 44 predicted proteins | sample LL_1208_BB_MetaG_FD_177983 | JGI IMG/M metagenome (GOLD analysis project Ga0214917, IMG submission 177983) | Freshwater microbial communities from Lake Lanier, Atlanta, Georgia, United States - LL_1208_BB | ecosystem: Environmental > Aquatic > Freshwater > Lake | place: USA: Georgia | collected... | reverse complement strand
CATGGAGCGTTATTACAACTTTGCCGGCGCCGGCATGATTGCCGCTCGCTTTGGCAAACGCCCCACGTTGCTCGAAGTCAATGCCTTGATTGTCGACCCCCCCACTGTCCGCAAACGCCAAATCGACGACCGCCTCGGCGGGCCGATGCGGCGCTGGGCTACCATGCAATGCCGCTGGGCCGATGCCATCGTAACCCCGCTCCAGACCACCATCCCTAGTGGCATCGACCGCGCACGCATCCACGAAACGCCGTGGGGCGCTGACGTCGACCGCTTTACCCCCCGCCCCGCCCAACGCCCCCCCGACCACCAACCCACTGTGGTCTTCGTTGGATCATTCAGAGCCTGGCACGGCGTGGCCCATGGGGTACGCGCAGCGCGGCTCCTGCTCGATCGTGGCATCAACGCCCGCTTTTTGTTTGTGGGACATGGGCCCGAATTCGCCCACGTCAGCCAGCTGGCCGGTGGTCACCCCAAGATTGTCTTTACCGGTGCGCAACCCTATGCCGCCATGCCCGCTATCCTCGCCAGTGCCGATATCGGGATTGCGCCGTTTGATACTCACGCCCACCCCGCCCTACAGGCTGCCGGGTTCTTTTGGTCACCCCTCAAAATCCACGAATACATGGCGGCGGCCTTGCCCGTCATCACCAGCGACATTACCCCGCTCAACCAAATCGTGCGCCATCAGCACGAAGGACTGCTGGTGCCCGAAGCCGATGTTGCGGCGCTGGCAGATGCCATCGCCACCCTGCTCGCTGACCCCCAGCGCGCCCAGCAACTCGGCGCCGCCGGGCGCGCACGCGTGGTTGCCCACTATTCGTGGCAACAGCATTGCGCCGAACTCGAGCAGATTATGCAGCGCATTGTGACCTACCCCGCAAAGTCGACTTGACAGCACCGCCCCCAACGGCTACAATGACGGCAATGAGCGGGAGTGGCGCAATGGTAGCGCATCTGCTTCCCAAGCAGAGGGTTGCGAGTTCGAATCTCGTCTCCCGCTCCATTCAAAAACCGGCCATAGGCCGGTTTTTTGTATAGAGGAAGCCTATGATAGCGCTTGTTTCTGGCACTGTGGTCGCTACCGGCAGCGACTACGTGATTATCGACACCAGTGGGGTCGGCTACCTCGTGCACCTCCCCAAACCGACCCTCAGCGCCACCAACGACGGCGACGCCGTGCGGTTTTTTACCAGCTTGATTGTGCGTGAAGACTCGCTTACGTTGTATGGCTTTGCCACCTGGGCCCAACGCCTTTTGTTCGACCAGCTCCTGGCCGTCAGCGGCATCGGTCCCAAAGTGGCCATGAGCTTGCTGTCGAGCCTCAGCCCCGATGACCTCAAGGCCGCCTTGGCCAGTGGTGACGTGGTCCGCCTCAGCAAAGTCCCTGGCATTGGTCGCAAAACCGCCGAGCGGATGGTGCTTGAGCTCAAAGGCAAAATCGACCCACGTGGGGTGATGGCCGGCGTCATGCCCTCGAGTCGCGACAGCGAATTAATCGACGTCTTGATGGGGCTCGGCTACAGCGCTGCCGAAGCCAACGCCGCCGTCGCCAACATCCCCGCCGATGCTCCCGACAGTATCGACGATCGCATCCGCCTAGCCCTACGCTACTTCGGTGGGCTTTAATTGCATTTGGAAAAGGACTCGCTATGCGTTTGATTTTGTGGGATATCGACGGCACCCTGCTCTATAGTGGCGGCGTGGCTGGTGAAGCGATGCGGGCCGCCATGACTCGCGTCTATGGTCGCCCCGCCAGCAACGAGCGCCGCGAATACGCCGGCAAAACCGACCAACAAATCATCTTGGAAACTTTCGCCGAGCGCCCTCACGATCAAATCCTAGCCCAGCTCGACGAATTTGCCGCCGCCTACATGGATGAGCTTGACCAACGCCAAGCCGAAATGGCCGCCCGCGGGCGGGTGTTGCCTGGCGTCCCCGCCATCCTCGCCCACCTGCAACACACCCCCGATGTCCACCAGTCGGTGCTCACCGGCAATATGCAAAAAGTCGCCGCCATGAAGCTCCGCCTCACCAATTTGCTTCATTACGTCGACCTCGCTACCGGCGCCTACGGGAGCGACCATCACCAGCGCGTCCAACTGCCTGGCTTTGCCTTGCAGCGCGCCAACCAACGCTTCCAGCCTGCCCTGCGCGGGAGCGATATCATCATCATCGGCGATACTCCCAACGACATCGCCTGTGGCAAAGCCCACGGCGCCCGTACCGTGGCGGTAGCCACCGGCCCCTTTAGTATGGCCGATTTGACCGCCCATCAGCCCGACGCCGTGCTGGCCGACCTCAGCGACCGCGACGCCGCGCTGACGGCGATTTTGGGTTAACGGGGGGCTTTGAGCAACGTCCCCATCGCCTGAATGCCCTGCACGATGCGACTATCGGATTGCGACGAATAATTGACTCGGGCATGGTTGCTGACCGGATTGACCGCAAAAAACGGCCCGCCGGGCACGTAGGCTACACTGGCGTGGGGCAACAGTTGATGGCGCATGAAATCTGCGGCGTCAAAACCCACCGAGAAGGTCAGCCAGGTAAATAATCCACCCTTAGGCTTCGTCCAGCTGACCGTATCAGGGAACGATTCTGCCATCGTGCGCAACATCAAATGACATTTACGCCGGTAGGCGTCACGCAACTGCCCTATATGCGCTTCGATGTCGTTTTGCTCCAAAAAGAGCGAAATGATTTTCATATTGAGCGTGCTACATTGGGTATCGGCGGCCAATTTGAGCAACCCCAGTTGATGGGTGATTGCTGGGGTTGCCACCGTCCAACCGATGCGCAAGGCCGGTGCCAAGATTTTCGAAAATGTACCCAGGTAGATGACCCGCCCTTCGGTGTCGAGGCTTTTGAGGGTGGGCAATGATTCCCCTTCAAAACGGATTTCGCGGTAGGGTGTATCTTCCAAAATAATCAGATTAAAACGATTGGCCAACGCAATTAACTCGTGCCGACGGGCCAGGCTCATCGTCACGCCGGTGGGATTGTGGAAGTCAGGCACCGTGTAAATCAACTTGGCGTTGGGCGTGACCAGCAACGCCTGCTCAAGCTGATTCATGTCCATGCCGTCTTCGTCCATGTCAATCGCCACATAATTTGGCTCACAGGGATTAAAAGCAATCAAAGCGCCGAGGAAGGTGGGGTTTTCGGTAATCACCACATCACCCGGATTAAGAAACAATTTGGCCACCAAATCAAGCCCTTGCTGCCCACCATGCAAAATCAACACGTCGTCGGCACGACAAGGCGTCCCTTGGCGGGTCATACGGGCCGCAATTTGGGCGCGCAACTGTGGCGTACCGTTCGAAGCCGTGTATTGCAACGAAGCCGCGCCATCTTCGACCAACGCCGTCTGGGCAGCCGCACACAATTCTTCGTAGGGGAATAGCGTCGCATCAGGATAGCCACCACCAAACGAAATCACGTTGGGATTGTCGCCCAACTGCAATAATTCGCGGATTGCCGAGGGCTGGACCCGGCTCATGCGCCGCGCAAAAGAAGTAGTCATGGCATCTCCCTACACGTGCGAAATCGATTGCGCTCATTGTAAACCACATCCGTAGATACTTAACACACTGATTCCCTGCCAGTGCCACACACCAACAGGGAATCATCAGGGAGCACAGTATCACATTTACTCGACGATATAGCCGCCACGGTCGGCTTTGGCCAAAATCGCAGTGATGGTCTCGACCAATTGGCGCGCCGACGCCACATCCAATTCTACCGATACCCGCGCACTCGGTCCCAGCGCCTCGTTAACAAAGTCGAGGCTGAGCGCGTGTTCAAAGGGCGCTTCAAAGGGATGATCGTAGGACACGTTGGCTTCACCCAGCATAAACCAGCCATTCCCTGCTTTGCCACTTCCGGCAACTTTGATTTGTGTGGCAATCATCGTACACATACGCCACTCCTTGCTAGGGCAGCTTTAGCCCACGTATTTCGCCAAAAACGCCCAAATATTCTTCCAGCCTGCCATGGCTTGGGCTTGGCGGTAAGCGGGGCGGTCATAATAAAAGAAACCATGACCAGCAGCGGGGTACATGTGGAACTCGTACGTTTTGCCATGCGCAATCAAGGCTTGCTCCAGCAATGCCACGTGGGCCACCGTTGGGCTTGAGTCTTCTTCGCCAAAAATCCCCAACACCGGGCAGGCCAAATCCTTGGTGTAATCAACGGGCGCCACCGGCTGGTTAGGGCTTAATTCTTGCGGTTCCATCGTAACCCGTCCGCCCCAACAATTGATAATCGCCGCAAATCCGGGGGCACGACAAGCCGCCAAATAGGCGTGGCGAGCACCCGAGCAGGTGCCAAACACCGCCACTTTACCGGTACAGATTGGTTGCGCCATGGCATAGGCCAGCGCGCCTGCCACGTCGCCCACGACTTGATCGTCGGGCACGCCACCCATAGCCCGGACTTGTACGGCGATGTCTTCGGGGATGCCGTGGCCGGCGCGGTGATAGAGATTGGGCGAAATCGCAATGTAGCCATGGTGAGCAAACTTGCGGGTCACCTCGCGGTACCATTCGTCCCAACCGGGCATGTGGTGAATCACCACTATCGCCGGGAATGGTCCCGGCCCTAGCGGCCGCGCCACATACGCACCGATGGGGTCACCGTTGTGCCCGGGGATGACGATTGTTTCGGCAATCATCCCTTCGTATTGATTGGTTGCATACTGCATTTGCACTCCTTTTTTGCTATGCATTTTGATAAAAAAACACTGCGGGCGGCGGTGAATCGCCAATGCGGGGTGGTGAAGTGCCACCCCGCCGTTACATCAATGGCCTACCACATCCGCATCGACGCGCGTTTCGGCACCCGTATCGAGTGCCGTAATGGCGGCGACTTCGGCTGGGGTCAACCCAAAATCAAAAACGTCCAAGTTTTGGGTGAGGCGCACCGGATTAGCCGATTTGGGGATGGGCACGAGTCCCAATTCGATATTCCAACGCAACACTACTTGAGCCGCCGTTTTGCCGTATTTTTGGGCAATCGCCGCCAATGTCGGATCGCTCAACAAATCACTACCTTGACCCAAGGGACTCCACGACACCGTCACGATATTGTGGGCCCGACCATAGGCCACTTGATCGGGGCGGGTAATCCGTGGGCTTAGTTGGATTTGGTTGGTAGCGGGGCAGATGGTCGTTTCGGCGCGCAAATGGTCAAGGTGCGCCGGTGTAAAATTCGACACGCCGATTGAGCGTACTTTGCCTGTTGCTACCAGGGTCTCAAACGTTTTCCAGGTCGACACATATTCGTTGCGCTGTGGCAACGGCCAGTGAATCAACAACAAATCAACGTAGTCCATCTGGAGTTGGCGCAGACATTCGTCAAGCCCAGCAATGGCGCGATCCTGGCCTTGGAATTCACCATCCAGCTTGCTGGTAATGAACAATTCTTCGCGTGCGATACCACTATCGCGCACCCCTTGGCCCACGCCACGTTGATTGCCGTAGCGGTAGGCGGTATCGATGTGGCGGTAACCCGCCTCGATGGCCGTCACCATCACTGGCGCTGCGTCGTGGTCTTTGAGTGGCCAGGTTCCCAAGCCGATTTGGGGCATCTGCACGCCATTATTGAGGGTCACAGTGGGTATTGACATGAAAGGTTCCTTTTGTAAGGTGTGATTGATGAAAAAACAGGCGCCGCGGTTTATTTTATCAGGATATCCCTCGCCGCCCGCCGCTAAACGGCAGAAAAATGTCCCGAGTGCATAAATGCACTCGGGACATTGCGCTATTCACTAATCGCGGCGCCGTGGACGACTGAAGCCGCCCCGATCGCCACCACGATCTGGGGCCGGGGGACGATTGGCGTTGGCCGCCTTGCGATCCTCGGGGGATTCGCCATTGAGCACGGCGCGCCGTGACAAACTGACTTTGCCACCGGAATCAACGTCGATAACCATCACGTTGATTTCGTCACCGACATTGACCACGTCTTCGACTTGATTGACCCGCGTCACATCAAGCTCCGAAATGTGCACCATGCCATCTTTGCCCGGAATCAAATTCACGAAGGCGCCGAAGGGCTTGATGCTAACTACTTTGCCGAGGAAGATTTCGCCCACTTTGATTTCACGCGTCAAGGCTTCAATCATGCCCACAGCCTTCTTGGCCGCCGCACCATCCGCCGTCGTCACAAAGACGCGACCATCGTCTTCGACATCGACCGTAGCACCAGTTGACTCGATAATGCCACGGATGGTTTTGCCACCAGGGCCAATCAAGGCGCCGATTTTGTCGACTGGAATTTGGAGCGTAATAATCCGGGGTGCCGTCGCCGACAATTCGGTGCGGGCACTGTTGATGACTTCGTTCATCTTGTCGAGGATAAACAAGCGACCGGTCTGGGCCTGCTTAAAGGCTTCGCGCATGATGTCGTAGGTGATACCGGTGGTCTTGATGTCCATCTGCAGACCGGTAATCCCTTCGGAGGTGCCGGCTACTTTGAAGTCCATATCACCGAGGTGATCTTCGATGCCTTGGATGTCGGTCAACACCTGCCATTTGCCATCGGCACCGGTAATCAAACCCATGGCCACCCCAGCAACGGGGCGTTTGATGGGCACACCGGCATCCATCAACGACAAACTCGACCCACAGACCGACGCCATCGATGAAGAACCGTTTGATGACAGGACTTCCGAGACCAGCCGCATGGTATAGGGGAACTCGGACTTGGGGGGCAATACGGCCAACAACGACCGCTCTGCCAAGGCCCCGTGACCAATGTCACGCCGGCGCGGCGCGCTCAAGCGCTTGACTTCGCCCGTCGAGAAGGGCGGGAAGTTGTAGTGGTGGATGTAGCGCTTGCTGGTTTCGATACCGAGGTCATCGAGGCGTTGCTCTTCGGATGGTGACCCAAGGGTCGTAATGGTCAACACTTGGGTCTGACCACGAGTAAACAAACCACTCCCATGCACTCGAGGGACGACGCCCACATCGACCGAGATAGGGCGGATTTCGTCAGTCTTGCGGCCGTCGACACGCATACCACTGGTCAAAATCGCCGAGCGCACGGCTTCGTAGGTCAAGTTTTCGAAGGCCACGTCAATGGCCTTCTTGCGGGCCGAGATTTCTTCTTCGGGTTCGTCGGCCGTGAAGTGCGCCACAATGGCGGCGTGCAAGGCATCAGTGCGATCTTGACGAGCCGTTTTGTCGCTGTCGTGCAAAGCTTCGTTGAGGCGATTGCCCATCCAGGCCCGAATCGCTTTTTCAAGAGAATTATCGGCGACGGGTGGAGTGAATTCCAACTTGGCGACACCACATTGCGCGACCAAGCGCTCTTGGAGTGCACAGATTTCGCGGCAGACTTGGTGACCTTTGATCACCCCATCGAGCATTTCGGCTTCGGTGAGCTCTTCGGCACCGGCTTCAACCATCAACACGGCGTCTTTGGTGCCAGCAACCACCAAATCGAGGCGGCTATTGGCCATATCTGCCATGAAGGGATTGACGACGTGGCCGTTTTCGTTGAAGCCAACTACCACCGCACCGACTGGCCCCGAAAAGGGGATGTTGCTGATTGCCAAGGCGGCTGAGGCAGCAATAATCGACAGCGGGCCTGGGTCGTTGACCATGTCAATCGAAAAGGTGGTCACGATGATTTGGACTTCGTTGAAGTAGCCTTCGGGGAAGAGTGGGCGCAACGGGCGATCGGTCAAGCGTGACGTCAAAATCGCCGTCGTGGTAGCGCGCCCTTCGCGCTTAAAGAAGCTCCCAGGGATTTTGCCAGCAGCGTACATTTTTTCTTCGTAATCGACGGTCAAGGGGAAAAAATCAATCCCGTCGCGCGCCGACTTAGCCCCCACCACGGTGGCCAAGAGCATCGTGTCGCCATAGCGCACCGTCACTGCGCCGTCTGCTTGTTCAGCAAAACGACCTGCTTCGAGCGTCATGGTGCGACCGGCAATTTCGGCGCTGACACTCACAATGTTTTTTACGGTCATGCAATACCTTCTTCTTAGTGCATCTACCCACTGGTGATGCGTGTTGCCAAGTGTTAGGTACTGGAGTATGCCGTCGCAACGCCACCCCATACTCCAATCCCTAACCCCTTGGTCTTCCTCTTTGGTCACAAAAAAGATAAAACTGCGGGTCGTCACTTGTACGAGCCCGCAGCATATCAGCGTAGAATTGGGCTGAGCGCCACAACCTGACTACCGACGCAGACCCAAGCGCTCGATAACCGAGCGATAGCTGGCGCGGTTGGTGCGGCTCAAGTAAGCCAGCAAACGCCGACGACGACCAACCAAGCTTAGCAAGCCGCGGCGGGTCGCATGGTCGTGTTTGTGTTCGCGCAAATGTTCGATGATTTGATTGATGCGCTCGGTTAGCAAGGCAATTTGCACTTCAGACGAACCGGTGTCTTGACCGTGTGTCTGAAACTTGCTTACGACGACATCCTTCTCGCTCTTCTCCAAAGCCATGTGCTCTGCACTCCTCATAATCGCGTGCGGGCTGGAGGTGCCCGCCGTTCGAAAACAGCTTTGACATTCCAATGTCAATAAATGCTATTATAGCACAGATAGTATGCAAGTGATGATTTTTCTTGACGTGCTCCTGATATGTGAGTAGAATGGGGATTGTGCAATATACACATACACCGCACCAGCTTCGTGATTTGCTCAATCGGGTCAGCCTTGCATTGGCGTGTATACCGGGCGTAGCGATCGCACAACCACCATACCATGTGCCAATGCCGGCAGTGATTGGTCATGGCATTACAGCACATCAAGCAACAGATCACACGGTCATTACTTGTTTTGTGTGCATAGACCCCGCATTGTCGCGGAGCCTCCCCGAGCATTGTACACTTGTGCAAATGGTTGCCCATGCAGTATTGTCAGCACACAGCGCCCGAGAATGTAGTATCAATGTTGTTATCACCGACCTACTTGCCTAAGGATCGCATGCCCACCAAAGCCCGGCTCAAACCGCGAACCCTTGCAGTACGCGTCTTGTATGAGCTTAGTCAAACTGACCATACGATTGACGCCGTATTGGCCAATCATTTTGCCTACCCACGGCTCAGCGACAGCGACGACGATGATGATGGCAGTGGGACTGTTAGTGCCCAACACCAAGCATTCATCCGCACTTTGGTGACATTGGCACTCAATAATCGCCATGCCCTCGATACCCTAATCGTCGATTTGGCGCCAAATGTCCCACTTAATGAGATGCCGGTATTGCAACGAGTCGTGTTACAATTAGCCATCGCCGAAATGCGCTATATGGGGCAAGGACGCGGTGACTACAAGCAAATTATCAATGCCGCCGTCGAAATCACCCGCGCCTATGTCGGTGATGCCCCAGCGCGGTTCGTCAATGGTGTGCTTGGGACGGTGGCCTTGCGTTATCCCGAATCACGCAATCCCTCTACACGGTAGCCAACCGGGATTAATCCCGTGGTGAATAATCTTTGTTACATAGCGACACACCAATACCTTAGTGTCACGGTTGCGAAAGGAGCATGTTCAATGCCATCTGCTGAAATGGAAGCCCGTCTGAAAAAAATCGTCGCCGATCGTCTCGGCGTCGAAGAATCGGCAATCGTGCCAACAGCACGCTTTGCTGAAGACCTGAAGGCCGACTCACTCGATTTGGTCGAGTTGATCATGGCACTCGAAGAAGAATTCGGTGTTGAAATCCCCGATGAAGTCGCCGAAAAAATCCTCACCGTTGGCGATGCGTTGGACTATATCGACGCCCACGGTAAGTAATTCTTCACTACCGTCCGTACCAACGCCCAGTGACAACGTACGTTGTCACTGGGCGTTGGTAGTTTCATTTCGCTTAATTCCTCGTGGTCTCTATTCCGCACACAAAACCACACATTGATTCCCAAAATCTGCACCCATCGCACAGTTTCAGTGTACAATCTAGGATAATGGAATGAAGACCAGGTGAAGTGAGGTCGGCATGAACTTCCTCGGTGTTGGTCCGGGTGAATTTTTCTTTATTTTGATTGTGGCATTGATTGTGATTGGCCCCGAACGCTTACCCGGCTTTGCTCGGAGCATCGGACGCAATATTGTACGCCTACGCAATTGGATGAATGCATCCCCAGATGCGCAAATGATCCTCCAAGTGCAACGCGAACTCGAACTCGAAATCAACGACATCCGCTCAACCCTGCGGCAAGAAGTCCTCAGCGTGCGCGCCGAATTCGAAGAAGTCCGCCAAGATTTGAGCATGGCTTCACGCACCGTCGATAGCTCGCTCAGTGATATGGCCAATGATGTCAACACCGATCTTGGCTACATCCCTTCCTATCCGACATCGGTCGCGCCGTCGACCCCAGTCGATGCACCCAATCCTGTTGCGTTGACTGACCCAAGTAGCGATGTGACCGCACCAATTACCTTTGCCCAAAACGATACCGAAAGCACTACAGAGCTCCTCGTGGAATCGCCTACACCGGTAGTTGCTCGCCAGCGCAAGCCCAATTGGGTCGATACCACTACTCCCCCCGAGATAGCCGATGCAGACAATCGCATCGCCCCGCCACACCTCAGCGCCACAACTGCAGAGACACCCGTCAATCCTCTGCTCGCAGCCGAGATTGCCACCCTACGCCACGAGATAGCCACCCTCAAGCAGACACCAAATACACCAAGTACCGTTAACCACGATAGCTTCATGATGATGCAAGTCGAAGTGGCGCAACTCAGCAACGCCCTCAGCACCCTCCGTACCGAGATCAATCAAGCCAAGCTCGGCGCACCGCCGTCAGTGTCTTACGATGCCTTTATGATGATGCGCGTCGAATTAGCCCAACTCTCGCAACAACTCGAAACCTTGACCAAACAACTTACTACCAACACAAACGGGGAACCTTCCGCATGAACACTTCCCAATTAGTTATTGCGGTCATCGTGTTGACCATGCTCATCCTCATCCCACTGATTGTGATTGTGCTGGTGCGCTGGTTAATCCCGCTCGAAGACCCCGTCGAAGAAATGAACGAAATCACCGAATCAGATATCCCTACCAACAATCTGCAGGATTTCTGGAGCGCGTTGTCTCCCCATTTAATTGAATTACGTGACCGACTCGTCAAAGCGTCACTAGCCATTGCAATTGGTACCGCCATTGGCTTTTATATGGTCAATAGCCCCTTAATTTTGGGGACACCATTGCCTGACTTTATGGTCAAACAATTAGCCCCCCCAGGAACCGTACTCCAAGCCGTCGGTGTGGGCGAAGTATTCCTTGGCTATATGCAAATCGCCCTCATCATTGGGGTCATATTTGCCATGCCAGTCGTGGTATATCAGTTAGTGGCGTTTTTTTCACCAGGGTTACTTGGCAACGAGAAACGCATGGTCTATATCGCATTGCCAATTATCACCGAACTTTTTCTGGCTGGGGTAGCATTTGGCTGGTTTTTCACTGTACCTGCCGCACTACAGTTTTTATTACAATATGGACAAACCTCGAGCATTAGCACCGTCCCTACCTCGGATAGTTTTTTTCAAACCGTAGCAACATTATTACTCTGGAACGGTATTATTTTTCAATTGCCTGCGGTTATGTACCTCTTGGCGCGGCTCAACATCGTGTCAACCGGCATGCTCACCAGTACCCGCCGCTACGCCATCGTGGTTATCACCATCATCGCAGCATTAATTACCCCAACCGGTGACCCCTACAATTTGTTGTTGTTGGCGGTACCGATGTACATGCTGTATGAATTAGGGATTATTTTGACACGCTTCGTCCCTAAACCCGAAGTAGCAGCGCTCCCCGAATAACCTTGTTGTCATGACCAAACACCCCCGCCGTGGTATCACCACTATGGGGGTGTTTTTGTGGGTTGACGGTGCGCTCATTACTCGCGCGTCAGCGGCACAATCCACGTTGCATCACCAAGCACACTATTTTGCAACGAGATAATCAAATTGGTGGCACTTGGATGTAACCCGCCAGATACGACGACACTCCCAATTGCACTTTGTCCCGGCAATACACGCAACGTCCGCGGTTGTGAGCGAATCACCGCAATCACATAATTGGTCCCCAATGAATCACGAATCACTACATGGGCATCGTCAAGAGGGATTTGCATGGTGAGGTCATTGGTGTTGTTGTTAATCTGGAATTGCACGTGAATTTCGCCATCACACGTGCTGACCTGTTGCAACGTCAACAAGGCATCAGCACTAATCCCGGCATGCACACTTTGCCAGCTACCGTCACTCGCACGTACCCGAGCAATCGTTTGTCCGTTATTCCACGTACACCGTGCCACGGGCAGATTTGGATTGAGCGGTGCGGCGTCACCCGTAACTACGACAGTCAGCGTCGGATCAATCGGGGGGAGCGTCACCAAACGCGTGCCACGTGTACTCGCAGCAAACCACACAGCCATCACCAACAACGCCACACTGACCGCAATCAATGCTTGGCCGGTCCAAGTCGAACGCAGTTGAGCCAACAAATCGCGCCATTTCCACGGTGAAGCAAGTGGTGCCGTGACCGGCATGACTTCGCTGAGCACGAGATGTTCGATTTCGTCCCAACGAGTACAATTCAGCAGTTGGGGGATGCGCTGTAATTCGCTATCGCTCCAGTTCATGTTGGTTGAGCGCTCCGTAAAAATATGCAACGGCAAGGCATCAAGTCCGAGGACTTGGACCTTCCAGTCACTTTCGATTTGTGACTCGGGGTGCAACGTAGGGGCAATTGCCACTACACGGCGCACTGCTCGTACATCAACAGAACGATTGGAGGTAATTTGGGCACGCTGTTCGGTCAAAAAATTAGTCAACGCATAATAATAGGCAATGACTTGGTTATAGGGGTTTTTGCGGCCAGGATTAATCCGTTTGCGTTCTTGGTTGCTATTTTCGACAAACCATGGGCCATTGACATCACCAAATACCTTGCCATCACAATGTTTGAGCTCAATCACAAAAATACCGTCGTTTTTGAGCACTACCACATCAATGGTGCGCCCACCCACACTAAAATTCGCCACGACGACATATAAGCCATCAAGACGTGCCAACTGCGTGGCCAGTTGAGTAATTGCCCGCCGTTCGTTGGGATGTTCTGGTTTTTCGCCTATCCAAATCTGTACTGCCATACAATCCTCAGCGCCGGCGCGGATTCCCGCGACTGCGCGCCGGCGCGGGTGCCGGTGCAAGTTCTTCTTCGAGTGCCATGGTCCGGCGCAAATCGAGGATTTGATCGCGCAATCCGGCTGCTTTTTCAAATTCCAAGTCTCGCGAAGCATTTTTCATCTGCTTTTCAAGATCTTTCAGCAGTTTGGCCATAGCATCACGCGTGGTAGGCAACTCGACCCGTTTGGCCGTATCACCCGTCGTATAAACCCCTTGTTCTTCGGCGGCCTTGCGGAGCCGGTCACTCAAATCACGCACGCCCTTGATAATCCCCACTGGAACAATATTGTTTGCCGTGTTGTAAGCAATTTGGATGTTGCGCCGACGGTCAGTTTCAGCGATGGCCGCGTTCATCGACGCCGTCATTGTGTCGGCATACATTACCACGGTACCGTCGACGTGGCGGGCTGCCCGCCCGATAATCTGGATTAATGACGATGCTGATCGCAAAAACCCCTCTTTGTCGGCATCGAGAATCGCCACCAACGATACTTCGGGCAAATCCAACCCTTCGCGCAACAGATTAATCCCTACCACCACATCATAGACACCGAGGCGCAAATCGCGCAGAATCTCGACCCGCTCGATGACATCAATATCCGAATGCAAATAATGGGTCCGAATACCCGTTTCGCGTAGGTAATCGGCTAAATCTTCGGCCATCCGCTTGGTCAAGGTCGTCACCAAACAACGATGACCTTTTTTGACCCGCCCTTGCACTTCACCCACCAAATTATCGACCTGACCACGCGTCGGACGGATGTTGATAACCGGGTCTATCAGCCCCGTGGGGCGGATGATTTGTTCAACCACTTGTTGCGACATACCGATTTCGAGTGGGGTCGGCGTCGCCGACACAAAAATCGCTTGGCGCATGTGCTGGGTAAATTCATCAAAGTTCAACGGACGATTATCCAAGGCCGATGGCAATCGGAAGCCGTAATCGACCAACGTCGTTTTGCGCGAACGGTCACCGGCATACATGCCACGTACTTGTGGCAACGAAATATGCGATTCGTCGATAAACATCACAAAATCATCGGGGAAGTAATCGAGCAACGTCCACGGCGTTTGCCCCGCCAAACGGCGATCCATGTGGCGCGAATAATTTTCAATCCCTGAACAATAACCCATCTCGCCCAACATTTCGAGGTCGTACATCGTGCGCTGTTTCAGGCGCGCAGCCTCGAGGATTTTGCCATCAGCTTCGAGGAATTTGACTTGTGCCACCATTTCATCTTGGATGTCACTCATCGCCAAATGCAGTTTTTCGGTGGTGGCTACAAAGTGTTTGGCCGGGAAGACCTCGACGCGCGGTAATTGCTTGTAAACTTCACCCGTCAAGGGATCAAATTCCGAAATCCGCTCGACTTCGTCGCCCCACAATTCCACCCGGATGGCCGTCTCGGCATTGGCAGGGAATATGTCAAGCGTATCACCACGCACTCGGAAGGTGCCACGGTGGAAGTCCATATCATTACGGGCAAACTGTAGATCGAGCAGCTGGCGCAGTAATTTGTCGCGGTTGCGCACCTCACCTACGGCAATGGGAATCATGACCTGACCATAGTCCACCGGACTGCCCAACCCGTAAATGCACGATACCGATGCCACAATCAACACATCGCGGCGTGTCAGCAACGCCTGGGTGGCGGCATGGCGCAAGCGGTCGATTTCTTCGTTAATCGAAGCTTCTTTTTCGATATATAAATCTTTGCTGGGCACATAAGCTTCGGGGGTATACGTGTCATAGTACGAAATAAACATTTCGACGGCAGCATCAGGCAACAATTCGCGGAATTCGCTATACAACTGCGACACCAAGGTTTTGTTGTGGGCCAACACCAATGCCGGGCGCTGTAATTCCTCAAAAACCCAGCTCATCACGGCCGTTTTGCCGGTCCCCGTAGCCCCCAACAAGGTCTGGTAACGCATCCCTTGGCGCACGCCGTCAACCAGTTGATGAATGGCTTTGGGTTGGTCACCGGTTGGTTTGTAGGGGGCATTCGCCGTGAAACCCATAATCCACTCAATTCATACGATAGGTTGTAGTAACCAACATCATGCAAGAGCACATATTATTATTATACGCTGTCATACCTGATAAAAAAATCAGAAAAGCGTGAGCTGTTCCACAATTGGGGTATGAACGTTACGGCGCGCTATCTGCATGGTCCGACCGCTCCCAAAAAACCGCCCGTCAAAGGTCACAAAATCACTAATGCGTTGAGTAGCCGCCCCTAGCACTGCAATGTGGGCTGGCTCGCGGAGTGTGCCAATCGTGCGCAAGCGCAAAATGCGCTTGACACCGAGCGGACCTAAGCCAGGAATGCGCAACAGTTGTTCGGCAGGAGCACGATTGATTTCGATGGGGAATAATTCGGGGTGTTGTAGCGCCCACGCCAATTTGGGGTCATTGGCCAGCGACAAATTTTCCTGCCCATCAAATGCCAGTTCTTCGGCAGCAAAGCCATAATGACGCAACAACCAATCCGCTTGGAGCAAGCGTTGGGTCCGTACTTGGGGGGTTGAGCGGGCATTGGCCATGGGTGTACCAGCCACGGCCTTGAAGGCCCCATAGTAGACCCGTCCCACTGCGAGTTCTTTGCGGAGCCAGGCTGTCGCCGTAATCAATTCTTGGTCACTTTCGCCGGCAGCCCCCACCACAAATTGCGTCGCAATCCCCGATTTGCTGTGGCCTGCGTGGTATAGATCACGCATCCAACGCAACCGCAACACCACATCACTCCGCCAATCACGACTCGGGTCAAGGATTGCCTGCCGAGCGGCACTCGGCACTTCGATGTTGAGGCTCATGCGGTCGGCTACCCGCGCAGCCGCATCGACCACGGCGTGCGACACACCCGGCGGCAATTTGAGGTGCAGATAGCCACGGTAGGCATAGCGGTTCCGCAAAATGTGGGCGCTATCAACTACGGCAGATCCCGACTCGTCCGCCGAGCCAACCACCGCCGTCGACAACAACAAGCCAGCATTGTGGCGTTGGAGTTGGGGTGCTACTGCTGCTGCCGCTTCGTCGGGGGTCAATGTCGCACGTGGCACATCACTCCCAGCTCGGAGCGGGCAATAGGGACAGTTGTGGACGCATTCGGCGCTAAGGAGTAGGCGCATGACCGGACGGCGCACCCCTTTGGCATCGGCCTCTGCCGACAAGGCGTTTTCGCTCCAGTGTGCTTTGGTTGCTTGATAACGACGACCTGCGACCGCATGCGTGTCGCAGGCCTCGTAATGCGCTGCCGGCGCAAGGATGGCTAATTTTTCGGCAACGTCCATCACATCCTCATCACGGCACCCGTTACGGGGTTGTCGGAGGTTTTTCGTCGTTCACATCACTCATTGGGATATCAGCAATATCTGCTGCGTCCATCGGCATCGTTTGGATTGCAGGAGCATCATCATACAACGGAGCGACTGGCAACGGGGTCGTCACATCAGCCAATTGTGGAGCACGAGCATGATTCAGCCACAACCCAATCACCCCCACCGCAATCAAGACGATGCTGGCAATCTGGGCGACCCGCAACGAATTGGCACATGAGCCGCCAACCAAATCAGTACATAAACTGTCGGTGCGCAACCCTTCAATCCACAAACGCCCTACACCATAAATGATGGCATAAAACAATATCATGTCACCACGGCGCAATACCGGGCGGTAGCGGCGCTCAATGGCAATCAATACCCCCACCCCTACTAAATTCCACAATGATTCATATAGGAAAGTAGGGTGAAACAAAGTGGTGAGCGGGTACTTATCGAGGTCATTGTAGGGTGGGAGGCGATAGGGCGCATCAATCGTCAAGCCAAAACCAAATGGTGTCGGTCGCCCATATGCTTCTTGATTAAAAAAATTCCCCCAACGCCCAATTGCCTGTGCTAACAGGAAAGTAGGCATCGCAATATCAAGCCATTCAAAAAAATCGAGTTGGTGGCGGCGTGTGTAAATATATGCAGCCAGTAGCGCCCCAATCAAGGCACCATGAATGGCAAGCCCTCCCGTGGCAGGGTTAATAATCATCCAAATGCTTTGGTTGGCAAAGCGTGGCCACTCAAAAATTACATAGTACGCCCGCGCACCCGCAATCCCAAGGATCATCCCCAACACCACCAAATTCCAGACGTGCTCGGGGTCTTGGCTCCGTTGGCGCGCCCGATACGCAGCCCATTGCGCCGCAATCATCGCACCACCCACAATCAGCACCCCATACCAACGCAACGAGATTGGGATTGAACCAAGCATGAATTGAAATACATACGGATCGCTAGGCGGGTGAAGTTGCATAATCAACCTACATCAACATTTCATGCGAATACTGATACTATCATACCGCAGTTATCTGATACGAATACAACGTGGAGCCAACAGCAATAGTGGTACAATGACAGCGATTTACTACGCTATAGCGTCAAAGGGATACGTTATGTTGCTTGCCATTGACATCGGCAACACCAATATCAAAATCGGCGTCTTTCGAGGCACCGAGATTATTGCCCACTGGCGGGTATTGACCGAGCGCCACAAATTAGCCGATGAATACGCTGTCCTCATCCGTAATTTGTTTGATCTAGCCCAAATCAATGTCGGTGATATTCATGGCTGTGTGATGTCATGTGTGGTGCCGCCATTAACGATGCAATTTACGCAACTCTGTCGCAACTATTTAGGGATTACCCCACTCGTGGTTGGACCACGCGTGATTTCTGGGCTCACGTTTGATGTCGAAAACCCCGACGAAATGGGGTCTGACCGCATCGCAAATTCTTTGGCAGCCACCGTCAATTATGGAAGTCCCGTGATTGCCATCGCATTTGGGACGGCAACCACATTCGACGTCGTAGTAGATAACGTTTACATCGGGGGATGCATCGCTCCAGGGTTGGGGATTTCCGCCGATGCCCTCTTTTCGTTGGCAGCCCGACTCTATCAAGTCGAACTGGTCCGTCCGCCCAAAATCATTGCCCGCAACACCGTCCATCACATGCAGGCAGGGGTCATCATTGGGTATACCGGTCTGGTCGAGGGAATCGTGTCACGCATGCACGCCGAATTAGGCGCCACTTGCCCCGTCGTTGTCACTGGTGGCTTGGCTGATGTCATCGCCAAAGAAACCACTATTATCACTGCGGTCGAGCCCAATTTGACACTCAATGGGCTACGGATGATTTTTGAACGGAATCATTAGAGGTTAGCACCGTGTCTGTACTTCCGTCCCCCCACGAAAAATCCTCGTTCGTCGCCGGCATGTTTGCGCGGATTGCCGGTGGCTATGACCGCATGAATCGCATCATGACCTTTGGTCTTGATGATTGGTGGCGGCGCATCACCGTGCGCGCACTCGCCCCCACGCCTACCGCCACCATGCTCGATATCGGCAGTGGCACAGGGCCGTTTTTACCCTTGTTACGAACTGCCGCACCGGCCGGGTTCGCCGTGGGTGCCGATTTTGTGCTCCCGATGATGCAATCAGGGCTGCAACGCATCGATCAACGCACTGCATTTGTGTGTGCTGACGCGTTAGGGCTGCCCTTTGGTGATGGCACCTTCGATACGATTACTGCCGGATTTGTCATCCGCAATGTCAGCGACATCACTGCATCGTTCCGCGAGCTCTACCGCGTCTGCAAGCCAGGTGGACGCCTTGCCATCCTCGAAGTCGCCCGCCCGCGCCTCGCACTCGTGCGCTGGGGGCACCGCGTCTATTTCGAACAAATCATGCCTCAGATTGCCGGTTTACTAGGAGCAGACCCTATCGCCTACCGCTATTTACCCCAATCATCTCGCCAATTCCCCGACCCCCCCATCCTCGCCGACATGCTCCGTCAGGCGGGTTGGAGCCAAGTCAGCTATCGCCACCTCCCTCCCAACGCAGTAGCGTTGCATATTGCCGTCCGCCCACTTGCAGTGGAAACCGCGCATGAGTAATCACGATATCCCGCCAAGGCGTGGCGGTACCCGCCCCGGCGAATTGCCCCCGCCACCGCGCATCACCGTCAATCGCATCGAACACGACGATGACGACGGTGGGTATGCGCCACGGCACTCACCACGCCCCCCCCAATTCAACGGGTGCGTCTTGGCACTCGTTATCATTGCTGGGCTCGCCGCCGCCTTTGCATTGCTGGCTGGCTCGGTTCGCCCCTATCTCTGTCAGATTAGTCGCGCTACCATCGGTATCCAAATGGCTGATTGCCCTATTGACCCCAATCTCCCTGAGGCAGTCATTCCCACCCCAGCCCCCAATACGATGATTGTGGTGATTACCCCCACACCAATTATCCGCGACAAAGGGGCGATTTTGCTCAAAACCAAAAAGCTGTCAGATTTGTTGACCTACCGCAAAAGCTACAGTGACCAAATCACCTTGTCACAAGCAGCCAGTAGCGCCAGTATGCAACAACTGCTCAATTGGGCCGAACAATTCACCCACACCATCAATTACGACATACAACAACACGGCCGCGATACCGTCATCGTCGATTTCCACGGCACGATTACCTATGGCGTTGTGTTGAGCGAATTGACCGAGAATTACATCACCATTTCACCCGACCAACAAGACCTCACCATCGTCTTGCCGCCCAGCAAAATCCTCAATGTCGATGTCGATCTCGAGCAAAGCCGGATTCTTTCGCATGACCAGGGGTTTTTGGCGCAACCACTGCTCAATATCGATGTCGACGCACTCCATATCGGCGAGCTACAAATCCTCAAGCAATGTACCGGCGACGATATGCTGGCGGCTGCCCAACAAGCCCAAGTCGTCCTCAGCCAGATTTTGGCCCTCAGTGACTTCCGCAACGTCACAATTACGCCGACTCCTGGTGCCTGTAGCACCACCTTGCCCTCACCATAACCACCTTAGAAAGTGACCTGATGAACATATCTTATGACAACGAAGCCGGAACCTTGTATTGGTATTTCGTCGATTTAACCGAGGGCGATGCTGTCGAAGAATACGAGTGTCCCGTTAGTCTGCTCTGCGATGCCCGCGGCGGCGTAGTCGGCATCCAGCTCGACCTCAGCGAAGACAGCGACACCGCCACGATGGTCAAATTTGCCCTCGCCCACCCCGAATGCCAGTGGCAAACCACGAACCAACTCCTCACCATAGCCATTGCCCCCCACGCTACGGTTGTCCCTTTGGCCGAACCAGCGATTTTGGATGTCGACAATGCAGGGCGCATCCTTGGCTGTGATATAGCCGATGTTGATCACGAAAAAAAAGCCCGCTACCGCCGCCTCGAACCCCATTTCGTGGCCATCGAAGACCCCCTCGAAGAGTTGGTCGCCTTACCCCCGATGGACGAATCGATTGTGCTCCCTCAGGTCGAGCGTGCCGGCGTAGTGGCCATCGTAGGGCGTCCCAATGTAGGCAAATCGACCCTGCTCAACGCCATTATTGGCCAAAAAGTAGCCATCACTTCGCCCAAGCCCCAAACCACCCGTAGCGCCATTCGTGGCATTTTGACCCGTAGTGACGCCCAGGTTATTTTTGTCGACACCCCGGGCATCCACCGCCCGCGCAATCGGTTGGGTAACTACATGGTCGCCCAAGCGCGCCAAGCCGTCCCCGATGCCGACGTGATTTGTATGGTGGTCGACATCACCCATATGCCCAACGAACTCGACGAGCGCATTGCCGCCATGATTCGCCGCAGTCGCTCCCCAAAGATTTTGGTGCTCAACAAAACGGATCGCCCCAATCCACATGCCGCCGAATGTTTGGCCGCCTTCCGGGCGTTGGTACCATGGCAAATGGAAGTCGCCATCTCGGCCATTCGCAACGAAGGGGTCAGCAATCTCGTCGACGAAATCGTCACTCGCCTCCCCACAGGCGAAGCCTTTTATGCCGCCGACCAAGTCACCGACCAAAACGAACGCACCTTGTGTGCGGAACTCGTCCGCGAGCGCATCATGCACTTAATTGGTGACGAAATTCCCTATGGCGTCGCCGTCGAAGTCGAAGAATGGGAAAAACGCCCCCGCCACCGCTACATCCGCATGACGATTTTGGTCGAAAAAGAGTCGCAAAAAGCCATCATCATCGGCAGTGGTGGCGCGATGCTTCGCAAAATCGGTAGCGACGCCCGACCCGCCATCGAAGCGACCATCGGCGAGGCCGTCTACCTCGATTTGTGGGTTAAACCGCGCACCAATTGGCGCGATGACCCTAGTGCGTTGCGCTGGCTCGGCTATCGCAACGAATGACATCTCAGGGTGGCCAACCCACCTCGTGATATGCCACCTTGCCAATCGGGCAAGGTGCTGACAAAGGAGTCAACACATCCATGCAGAGCGTACCCAGTACCACACCGCACGCTGACTCACGGAAATGGTGGGCCTTGGCGGCAGTCGGGAGTGGCACATTTATGTCCACTGTCGATGGTTCGATTGTCAACATTGCCCTCAACACCATCCAAAAAACCTTCAACACCAACCTCGGTGCAGTCGAATGGGTAGTTTTAGCCTATTTATTAGGCATCGTCTGTTTGTTGCCTAGTATGGGGCGACTCGGAGACATGATTGGACGCAAGCGCGTCTATATTGCCGGATTTACGTTGTTTATGGTGTCATCTGCCCTCTGTGGCTTTGCATGGAACATTAATTCGCTCATCGCCTTCCGGTTGATTCAAGCAATAGGCGCCGCCATGGTGCAAAGCATGGGCGCGGCCTTGCTCGTACAGGCATTCCCCAATAGCGAACGCGGCCGCGCCCTCGGCTACAACGCCACCATCATCTCGGTTGGGGTCGCCTCTGGCCCCATGTTGGGCGGGTTGTTGATTGCCAGCCTTGGCTGGCGGGCGATTTTTACCATCAATTTGCCGCTTAGTATCATCGCCATTTTTGTGTCGCTCCGCGCCTTGGTCGATGACAACAAACGCAGCCAACAACGCTTTGACTATATCGGCGCGATATCACTCGCCGCCGCATTGCTAGCCATCCTCTATTCCCTCACCGAAGGCCAGCACATCGGCTTCAGCACTCCTTGGATTTTGGCGCTCTTTACCTGTGGCATCATCGGGTTCGCATTTTTCATCTGGTGGGAACTGCATACCACTGCCCCCATGATCAACATGCAATACTTCAAGGTGCGTGATTTCAGCGTGGGACTCCTACAGATGTACCTTATCGCCTTGCCCCAACAATTCAATTACGTACTGTTGCCCATCTTTCTCCAAACAGTGGCGGGCTATGACGCTCGTACCACCGGCTTGGCAATGATTGTGGTGCCCGTCACCACCGCGCTCTTGTCGTCGGTGAGTGGTTATTTGTCCGACAAATACGGTCCACACCGCATCGCCCCCATCGCAGTAGTACTGTGGGGTGTTGGCCTCGTGCTGATGAGTGGCTTGTCAGCCACCCCATCGCTATGGGATGTCGCCTGGCGAGTATTGTTGATTGGCATCGGCATTAGTCTCTTTTTCACTCCCATCAACAGTAGTATTTTGGGAAGCCTCCCCAAAGAACAAAGTGGCATCGCCAACGGCATCATGTCGGTGGTGCGGACCATGGGGCAAATCAGTGGGATTTCGATTGGAGCATTTATTTGGACCTACCAAGTAAACATGATTAGTGGCCAACACATCAGCGATATTAGCCAAGCCCCACAAGCGATTTTGCATCAAGGCTATTCAATCACCATGCTTATCGGTGCGTTTATCTGTTGGAGCGGGCTGTTACTCGTGTTGTTCCGGAACAAGCGTCCACCCACGATGCCAGCCACTACCTAAAAACCCGTTCATTTGGTGGTGCCACCCGCAGATGTGCGGGTAGCACAACCACCGAGTATGCATTGCATTAATCTATCGTCGCCTATCAGTTTTTTACACCAGAAACGGACAACCATGACCACGGATACAAATCGTAAATGGTGGGCACTGGCCGCTGTCGGCAGTGGCACCTTCATGTCAACCATCGATGGGTCGATTGTCAACATCGCCCTCAACACCATCCAAAAAACCTTCACTACCTCGCTTGGGCAGGTCGAATGGGCCGTCCTCGCCTATTTATTGGGGATTGTCTGTTTGTTACCGAGTATGGGACGCCTCGGCGATATGATTGGGCGCAAACGCGTCTATATGGCCGGGTTTATTTTGTTTACTACGGCTTCGGTGTTGTGTGGATCAGCTTGGAGCCTCGAATCACTCGTCGCCTTTCGCGTGCTACAAGCAATCGGCGCGGCCATGATCCAAAGCATGGGTATCGCCTTGCTCGTGCAAGCCTTCCCGAGTAGCGAACGCGGCCGCGCCTTGGGCTACAACGGCACCATCATCGCTACCGGCATCGCTACTGGCCCAGTATTGGGGGGACTCATCATTGGTACGCTTGGTTGGCGGGCGATTTTTTATGTGAATTTTCCAATTGGCATTATCGCCATGTTGATTTCGTGGCGTGCGTTGGTCGCCGACAACAAACGTTCTGCACAAAAATTCGACTTGCTCGGAGCCGTGTTGTTGGGCGGCGCTTTGGTTAGTATTTTGTATAGCTTGACCGAAGGGCAACATATCGGCTTTACCGTGCCCTATATCATGACCATGTTTGCTGTCGGTATTGTCGGGCTAATCGGATTTGTGTTGTGGGAATTACATACCCCTGAGCCGATGATCGACATGCAGTTTTTCCGCATCCCCAACTTCAGTTTGGGCATTATGACAGCCATGTCGGTGGGAATGGGGATTCAATTCAATTTCATCTTGCTACCTTTTTTCATGCAAAACGTCTTGCACTTCAACGCCCAAAAAACCGGCTTGATGATGGTTATTTCGCCCCTAGCGATATCGATTATGTCGACTGTTAGTGGGCGCTTATCTGACCGCTTTGGGCCACGCTGGGTCGCGCCGATTGGAATGGCGATTTTGGGCTTTGGGTTGTTCAATGTCAGCACCTTGACCCCTGATGCTACTGTATTTGACATTGTCATTCGCGTCGTCTTTATTGGCATGGGCTTCGGCACCTTTCAATCCCCCAACACCAGCAGTGTAATGGGGAGTTTGCCCAAAGAACGGGGCGGCATTGCCAACGGAATTTTGGGCGTAATGCGGACCATCGGGCAAATCAGTGGCGTCACGGTGGCAGGCGCCATCTGGACAGCGCGGGTCGCCGCGATTACCGGTACCGCTTACACCGACATCACCAAAGCACCAGTAACGGCGCTGACCCAAGGCTTCCAGACCGCGCTCATCGTGGCGGCCTGTATTGTGTGGATGGGGATTATCCCGGCACTATTCCGCAACAACAAAATGCACGAAGCGCCATCTGCGGCCTAATTGCACCACAGACGTGGGACACTTATCTGTGTCCCACTGCCACTATTCAGTATCAGTGCTTCTCTGGTATAATTAACCCCACAATATATCGCAAGGAGCGTTATGATGTTGTTTATCACACTTGGGCTATGCATACTGGCATGTATCGTGATTGCGATTCGCCGCCAGACGCACCGCCGCCACCTCGCCCCCCGCCCCGTCGTCATCCGCACCACACCCCGACGTCGCCGTTAATACCGACAGCGCACCATGACTGATACTTCAATTGATTTACTTGCCTTGACCACCACCCAGATGGTGGAGTTCTTGGCGACCATGGGCGAGCCGGCTTTCCGGGCTCGCCAAATTGCACGTCAACTCTATGTCAATCTGGTGGATGATATCCAGCAGATGACCGATTTGTCGTTGGCCTTACGTCAAAAACTCACGAATCACGCCCGCATCGGCTCACTCAGCCTACAACGCGTGGTGAGCGCTGACAATAGTCTGACCCACAAAGCGTTGTTTAATTTGCCGACGGGCGAGCTCATCGAAAGCGTGTTGATGATCTACCCTGACCGTGCCACCGTCTGTGTGTCGACCCAAGCCGGTTGCGCCATGGGGTGTACCTTTTGTGCCACCGGTCGACTTGGGCTACTCCGCAACCTCGAGAGCCATCATATCGTCGAACAAGTATTGTGGGCGCGGCGCACCTTGCGCCAACTCCAACGCCAACACCCTGCAACGCCCCCCCGCGCCACCCATACGCAAGACGGCGATGAATGGTGGGGTACCGATGGCGGCCACCCCGACGCCCTCCCCCAAACCCTCGGCAACGTGGTATTTATGGGTATGGGCGAACCCTTCGCCAACTACGATCGTTGGTGGCAAGCCGTAGAACGCCTACACGACCCCCAAGGGCTCAACATTGGTGCCCGTGGCTTGACAGTATCAACCGTCGGCCTCGTGCCTGGCATCAAACGCCTCGCGGACGAAGCATTGCAAATCAATTTGGCAATTTCATTGCATGCCCCCAATGATGCACTGCGGTCAGCCATGATGCCCGTCAACAAACGCTGGAACATTGCCGAGTTGATGGCCACCACTAGGGCTTACGTCGCCAAAACCGGCCGCCGTGTATCATTTGAGTATGTGCTGTTGCAAGGCCAAAATGACTCGCCGGCCCATGCCGCCGAGCTAGCCGAACAAATCGGCGATTTGCTTTGTCACGTCAACTTGATTCCATGGAATCCAGTACCAGGCTTACCCCTTGGCCGTTCCGATCGCCAGCGCGTCTTGGCATTCCAACGGGTCCTCCAAGAAGAACGGGTGCCGTGTACGGTACGGGTAGAGCGCGGGGTTTCGATTGCAGCAGCCTGTGGGCAATTGGCAGGAGCAACGATTACTGGCCCATAACAAGGACACGTCATGTATCTGCCGATGTTGCTGTTAATACGCCGAATTATCGGCGGATTCTTTTTGCTGCTTGGCATTATCGGACTCATCATGCCCATCTTACCTGGGTGGCCGTTCCTCGTACCAGGGATTGCGCTACTGGGGAGCCGCGACCCTTGGTTGCGCGTTATCCACCTCGGGATTATTCGCCTGCTCAAATTCTGCAAAAGTCGCCGCACACCCTGGATTCGCCGGAGCGGTGAACGCTTGTTTGTGGCCTACAAACAGGCACGCACCGTCATAGCCCCCCTGATTCTCCGGAGCGAACGAACCATCGAGCGCTGGGTGGGGTACACCCCCAAACATCCACCGCAGGCATAGACGTGCTATTATTTGGTAGAGTTTGTTTCGCTACCACGAGGAATGCATGAGCACCAAACCCCAAAACGTCAAAGGCATGCGCGACTTGCTGCCCCCAGCCATGATGTTGCGCCAACACATTATTCAGACTTTGCGCACTGTGTTTGAGCGCTATGGCTTCGAACCCCTGCAAACCCCCGCCCTCGAACATGCCGAAACCATCGAAGGCAAATTAGGCGACGAAGAACGCTTGATTTATCGCTTCGAAGATCATGGCGGCCGCAAATTAGCCATGCGCTACGATCAAACCGTACCACTCGCCCGCGTCGTCGCGCAATACCAATCACAACTGCAGTTACCGTGGCGGCGCTACGCCGTCGGGGCATCGTATCGTGGCGAGCGTACCCAACGGGGGCGCTACCGTGAATTTTATCAAGCCGACGTCGATATCGTTGGCTCGGCCTCACCCGTTGCCGATGCCGAAATCATCGCCGTCCTCACGGATGCGTTGACCGCCCTCGGCTTCGACAATTTCGTGACACTCCTCAGCCACCGCCAAATCCTGAGTGGCATCGCCCGCGTGTCGGGGCTCGACGAATCTGCCGCCGGTGGCGTCTACCGTGCCATCGACAAATTAGACAAAATCGGCCCTGATGGGGTGCGCACTGAACTCACCAACAACGGTGTCGCCGCTGAGGCCATCGAGCGCATTTTGACCCTCGTGTCACTCACCGGCGATAGTGTCAGCGTGCTCGACACCCTGACGCACGAGCTGGCCGGCGATGAACGCGCCCAAGCCGCCATCACCAACTTGCGCGCCATCATCGCCGCCGCCAGTGCCATGGGCGTGCCCAGCAATCGCTATAGCGTGGCGCCCCGTCTGGCTCGGGGCTTGTCGTACTACACCGGCATGGTCTGCGAAGCAGTGGTTGAATCCCCACCCATGGGCTCGCTCCTCGGTGGCGGACGCTACGACGATCTCATCGGGCAATTTGCCGACCGTTCGTTACCGACCGTCGGGATTGCCTTTGGGCTTGATCGCTTACACGACGTGATGGAAGAACTTGGCATGGGGCCCCGTGGTGCCATGGCCGATCTCTTTGTGACCATATTTGGGGTCGACAGCCTCACCGCCAATCTCGCCATCGCCAACCAATTGCGGGCGGCTGGACTCAACGTCGAAGTGGCACTCGATGCCAACGAACGCTTGGGCAAGCAACTCCAGGCCGCCAATCGGCGTGGGATTCCCTTTGCAGTGGTGCAAGGTCCCGACGAACAAGCTGCCGGCGAAGTGGTGGTACGCAATTTGGTCAGTGGCGATCAACATCGCATCAGCACCGCCAACTTGGTCGCCGACATTCGTGCCTTGTTGCAAAAATAAACGAGGGCACGATGCAAAACGAACTGCGCCATCAGAGTGTCCAACACTTCCTCGATCAACTCGCCTCGGGCACAGCCACCCCAGGTGGGGGCAGTGTGGCCGCACTGAGTGGGGCCTTGGCGGCAGGGCTAGTCACCATGGTCTGTGATTTGACTATTGGGCGACCACGCTACGCCGCATTCGAAAGCGAAGCGCAGGCTATCCGGCAACAAGCCGAAGCCATCCGCGCCCAACTCACCGACCTCATCCAAGCAGATATTGCCGCCTACACGGAAGTTGCTAACGCCTACAAACTCCCCAAAGAGGACCCGCAACGCCCACAAGCGATTAGTGATGCGCTGGTGACCGCCACCGATGTGCCACTCCGTATTGCCGAGCAGGCAGCGACGCTATTGCCGCTCTGTCTGCCCTTGGCAGCCCACGGCAATCGCACCGCTGTCGGTGACGTCGTCGCCGGCGCCCATCTGGCCGTAGCGACTGTCGGAGCCGCCTTGGTCAATGTCACTGCCAATATCGGTGCGATTGCCAGTCACCCCCGCGCCGCTGAGTTTTTACACCGCCAACAGACGGTACAAGCTGGCATTGAAGCCCAACGCGATGCCGCAGTAGCTACTGCCATAGCCCGCATGTAACGCCCAAATCAAAATCCCCGCATCCAACATGGATGCGGGGATTTTGTGGCCGAAATACGACTAGCCTTGATAGAGTCGTTCGCGAATCGTATTAATTTCTTGTTTCAAGCGATTATCGGTGACGATTTCTTCGCCGATTTTGTCGCAGCCATACATGATGGTGGTATGATCGCGACCACCGATGAGAGTGCCGATATCGACCAAGCTTGCATCAGTTTCTTCGCGGAGCAAATACATGGCTACTTGGCGCGGACCGACAATATTGCGACTGCGGCCACGACCTTGGAGCATACGCAAATCAACCCCATAAAAGTCACAAACTGTGCGCAGAATCATATCGCCCGTCACACGTTTTTTGCGGGTGGTATCGAGTAAGTCACTCAAGGCAGCTTGAGCGCTCTCGACTGATATTGCCGTACCGTTAAGCTTGGCATAGGCGACCACACGATTGAGGCTCCCTTCAAGCTCGCGAATGTTGCTTTGGATGCGTTGTGCCAAAAACTCAATCACCGCAGCCGGCACATCAACCGTCATCTGCTCAGCTTTGGTACGCATAATCGCCGTACGCGTTTCGTAGTCAGGCATCTGAATGTCGACAATCAGGCCCCATTCGAAGCGTGAGCGCAAGCGTTCTTCGAGGGTCAAAATCGCTTTGGGAGGGCGATCGGATGTGAGTACAATCTGCTTACCGGCCGTATGCAGGGTATTGAAGGTATGAAAGAATTCTTCTTGGGTGGCATCTTTGCCCGCAATGAATTGAATATCGTCGATCAACAAAATATCAATATTGCGATAGCGGATCCGGAATTCTTCAGTTTGCTGGCGCCGAATGGCGTTAATCAGGTCGTTGGTGAACTTCTCGCTCGACACATACAGCACGTTGATTTCGGCATCACGCTCGAGGGCGGCATTGCCGATGGCATGGAGCAAGTGGGTTTTGCCGAGACCGACACCCCCATACAGAAACAAGGGATTGTAGGCTTGGGCGGGGTGGTCGGCGACTGCCATACAAGCTGCACTTGCCAACCGATTACTCGAGCCGATGATAAATCGGTCAAACGTAAAGCGCTGATTGAGCATACCCCGCGTGGCTGTCGAAAAAAAATCACTCTGGGTGGGGGCATCATCATCGAGATTCGTCGCTGATACCGACCCAAAGGTTAATTTCGGCTTGGGAGCATCTAACGGCAATTGCGGCTGGATGACCACCGCAGGCACTACGATTGGTGACGTGCCGAGAGTCATAGCGACACTATCGTGATTATCTGGACTGGCCGGCGTAGCAACACTATCATCCATAGCTTCAGCTGTGGCTGGCCCAACTGTGGTATTAGTGTCTGTGATAGATTCAGTAACCGGGCTAGCATCATCGCCTTGCGGATTGGCGGCGGCCAACATCTCGTCAGTAATCAAGGGAATCACACTCGTAATCGCCGAATCAACAGGCGACACAACCGCCGGCGGCGGTGGACCGCCGGCTACGGATGCTGGAACGTACGCCCCTACAATTACGCGCACTAACACCGAATACCCGATGATATCACGCAATTGTTCACGAATCACCGCACTGTAACGCGATTCGACGACTTCACGCAACATGGGCGTAGCCGTGCTTACGACCGCTGTCGTACTGTCGAGATGCACCAACTCAGTACGGCGTAACCATGTATTATATTCAACGCGCGGAAGCTGGATTTCGAGCGCTCCAAGCACGCTATTCCATGTTTTGGCGATATTCACAACGCCCTCCCAAGAGGTTAACTTACAGCGTAGGGGTCAAAAAAACCCTGCCACTAGTGGCGTTGCAGGGAGAAAATCGAACCGATGTTTCATACTATAATACCCAATTTATGTCATACTTGCAACCTGAATCTACAGCGGGTGTCATTACGTCTAGAACGAACTCCCTACACCATACCGCCGCGACGCCTTCACCACAATCTTATGCACGCAAGCAGCGTTTGATGATGTTGTCACGGCAATGGTGCTGTCTAGATTTGAGCGCCCCCACACCAATCGGATTGCACGCTGTGACCGATTCGCTGTATCAATATGCACAACCACCACTGCAACATATTATACCCTTGCACACTAGCTCATACGCAGTAGCTCAATAGAAATTTGGGTTTAATTTTTTTAACAATTAGACAATAATTTGGATGTGTAATGATGAAATATGCTCGATGTCCCGCCATTGTCAATCAGAAAAGTATCCACTATTCGTATCAAATCAATGATTACAATGCGTTATTTTTAATATTTTTTCTCATCAAAAATTAAATTTTGGATTTTGTCAGCTCTATTTTTGTATAGTACAATAGTGATGAGTTTTTTGACAAAGGATGATATCGTGAAAAGATTCTTGCTTGTGGTGTGTTTAGGTATGCTTGTTGCCTGTGGTTCGACAGCCAAGCCTGCCAGCAATACCGGCGATACGACTGCTACGACCGCCGCCCCTGATGCTCCTGCTACGACCGCCGCCCCAGCGGCCCAAGCATTGCCCCCGCACATGGCGACGATTAAAGGGCAGGCATTTGACGGGGATGTGCCAGTAACCATGAAGGTCGGCGAGGCGTATGTCTTCACTGGCGACTCCAAGGGTTGGCAAGTCGACACCCAAAACCCCGAGTTGGTGCAGATCGCGCAAGGTGGCACCAAAGGTACGTTCGAAACCAACCCGGGCTTCACAGCCATCGCTAAAGGTCAAGCCATCATTACCGTCACAAGCCCCACCAATACTATTTTGACAGTAATTATCACAATCCAATAATCCTAATCCACAGATGCCACACCACTGGCACGCGCTGTGTCAATGGTGTGGTGTATCGCCTTAAAAACATATTCTTCTTCTGCATGGGATTTATAGCCGATACCATAGATCGTCAATAATGGCCATCTATCGTTCAATTACGCTAAATGCACCCCAAAATTATGGCATACATGTTTTGTTGACGACAGACGTTGCCGAGAAGCACTGCGTAACCGTCACCCGCTACAGAAATACGCACGGTGCACATCAAAAAGATGTGCACCGTGCGTATTTACACAACCAAAAGGTTATTCGGTTACTTGAAACGGCACTATTCCGCCTTGTACCACCCCATCAATATAGAGTTCAGCAGCATATTGCCCTGCCGGCAACACATAAGCAGGGCCAAGGTCAATCGGCACAACCAATGTCGCTACGCCATCTGAAGGACCAGACCATTCACCCACATATCGCAATGATGAATCTTCACTACCATCAACATAGAAGCGCACCAATACATCCGCACTGGGGGCAATCTGTTGGGCATTAAGTTGGAATACTAATGGAGTGACGGCTAAATCACCCGCAGAGAAGGAATCTTGCGGCGTAAATACATCTTGATCATCGGTGACACCGAGTTTGAGATCAGTAGCCTTACCATTTGCTGGTTTGAAATTATATTCCAGTGTGATGGCCGTTGACCGAAGTTCTTGCACTGCACCAGCAGCTTGGGTGATTGTCGCTGGGGAGATTTTAAGTGCGGCAAAGCTACTTGCATCATCTTGCTGACCAGCTAATACGATATCATTAACGATATCAGCATTTTCATTCATGGTGATCCAAAGTTGATCATCGGGTTCATCGCCTTTGGCACGGATTGCGGCCACTTGGGTACGCATTTCGTTTATCAAGGTTGCTTGAATAGCCGTGGCAACTGTGCCCTTATCACGTGCAAGTTCGATAGCAACTTGTTGTGCCAATGCGGCAATGCTATGCGGTTCACGGGACAACCAGCCGTTGGTGGCAGTTTCGGCGGCGGCGAAGTCCCCTTGGAGCATCATGATATAGCCTTCAATATAGTCAATGCTCGACTCTTCATAGCCATATTTACGCGCATTGGCCAGGCTTTTTAATGCTTCGGGGTATTTTTGGGAACCATACAACAACCAGGCTTGTTCATAATATGCATCTGCATAATCGGGTTTCTTGGCAATTGCATCGGCATAACCAGTCAATGCCGCATCGGTTTTGCCTTCGTACGCCACACTAAACGCGTTGGTATACGCTTCGATGGCAGCTGGGTTAATGGTAGGAACTGGTTCAATATAGGTGTTAATCACCCACCCAGTGGTAATAATCGTGATAATCACCGACATCGTCAACACCATCGCCCGTGGGATATTGTGCATGACGACGCCCAAACCAAGTAATGCCAATACCAGTGCAAGCAGGGTCAAATGCACCACATAGGTGTTTGCTTTGCTATCCCAGCCTGCATCCATGGGGGCATAGGCTGCACGATACTGTTCGGCACGGATTGCGTCACGCAGATATAACTCGACTTCGTAATGTGCGATGGCATCGTCACCGAGTGTACTATAGGGTGGTTTTAAGATTGGTGATACGTTGTTTAGGGCATCACGCATCACATCCATTTTTGTGACAATTGACGCATCATCACGGGATTCAGCCAAGTCACGTTGTTGCGCAATAAACTCAACCATGCGGGTTACGGCCCCGGTATCAAACCCCGCTTGCGTTTCGCCCACACTACGAATCCGCATTGCCTCGATGGCATAGCGTTGGGTATTGGCACGATATTCGGTATTAAGGTTACCTGCTTGGACTTGGAGCATCCCAATGATTGCCGCATAAATCGTCATGATGGCAATCGACACACCAATCCATGAGTCGAGTTGATTGACCCGATCAATAATTCGTTGCATCATATCAATTTCCCTGCTTCAATCATTACGGTCAATACAATACCAACTACCGAAGCCAAAATACCAACCACTCCTAACCCAAAATTCACCTGCGGGGATTCAATGAGTTCGCTACACGATACGACAAGAATCGTGACTGCATAAAGCAAAAGAATTACCACCAAGCGATCAGTTTTGTTGCGGCTTGCTTGCGAATCTGCATAAATCGCACTTGCATCGACATTCCGTTTACCAACATATTTCGCATACGTGGAGCGATAATCCGCCGTACGATTAAATTCACCACTTTTTTTCACAAACCGCTGTGGGAAGTAGTTTTTTGTGATTGCCACGGGAATGGCATCGACTTCACTTTGCTGCACATACAAGGTCTTGGTGGCGTCATCGGTACTTTCATCGGACTGAATCAATGAAATGTCGCGGGCATTAATCGCTGCCACATAGTCGGCATAAGCCCGCAAATGATCGCTCACGTCATTTGCAGCTCGAATACGGGCACTTGAATCAGTAATCAAGGCATGCGTCGCGTCATTGAGGGCATCACCCATGCTGTCATCAATAACAGACATGCGCCATGCCGTAAACGCACCACAGGCAGCAGCACACAATAACGCCACTGCAATCCAAATTTTGGCAATTGAATCTGTCACACTCTCCCCTTTCACTTGCTTAACACAACATATTATTTGCTTCCGTTCGTATTATTACACACAACACCCTATGAACAACTGTAGTATTGCAATTGTCACTAAATATTTGCATATGCAAATATTTAGTGACAAACAACCAATCGATATAACACCAGCGGGGGAAAAAATAGCAAATAATCCGCCCCACACGCACCCACAAGAAGCAATGGTATAATGAAATAAATTACAGGCGAGAGGAGCAAACCATGCGTACCTGTGGCGTACTTGTCGCAGTTGTGCTCGCAATCATTATGGTACCGTTACTCGTATTTACCATTTTGTTTAATGGTTTTGCGCAAACGGTATTGAGTTCAACGAGTTTTGTAGCAAAACTCAATCCCAAGAATTTGCAAAGCAAATTCAATGAGGCATTGCCCTACCTGATTGCAACCGCACTACAAAATCCTGAAGAGAGCGATAGTAAGCAATTATTTACCTCGTTGTTTCCTGACCCTACGATGCAAACCATTGCAAGTACGGCATTGCCACAGCTCATCACGGCAATGAATGGAGATTACTCGACAACTGGACAGCAGAGTGTGATTGACACCACCCTTGACCCCATCATCACGACGGTGTTGAGCGACGCACCTGCGTGTACACAAAGCCAAGAATCAGCAATGGCGATTGCCCTCAAAGGGCAACGACCACTCGGTGAGACACTGTGCAACCCGCAAGATGCAACGGTACGCAAAGCACTAACAAGCTATATTACGACCCAGCTCCGCGATGGACTAAGTGGCAAAACACTTTTAGACAATCCCGATAACCCTACTACTACTGCGACCATGGCAGACATTACCACTGCGATTGCCACACTCAAGGCATCAGCCACACAAAGCGTGGCATGGCCCGCAATATTACTGGTGTTGATTATTGCTTTTGCGGTACGATCATTACGTGAATTATTTGGGTGGCTCGGCACGTTGCTCGTTGTCAGTGGATTGTTAGGCTTACCGATTGCCTTTCTGAACAAATCACTCGTGACACTGAACTTACACGACGTAGTCATGCAGAACGCACCCAAACAAGCAGGGATTTTTTTGCCGTTTCTCACGATTTTTGACGATGCTGTGTTTGTTGATTATGTACAGTGGATTACCCATGCATATTACATCATGGTGGGGGTTGGCGTGGTGCTGGTGATTGTAGCGTTGACGCTCCGTCAGCGCAACACATCAAGCAACACCGTATTAGCGCCCTTACCGGGCACGCCTTATGCCCAAGTCGCCGGCAACGATGGTACCACGGCACCAGTAGCCGTGGAAGTCGATACAGAAGTTATTCCGGTAGGCGATGTCACCAAACCGCTCAGTACCGAAGAGACTTCATCCACTACCGATTCCCACAAATTTTAAAGCGGTGACTCGTCGTTGCTTACTCCATCTGCAACCGGAATTGCGAGTGGGGGTAAATCGGCGAGTGACGTCAAGCCAAATTGGCGCAAAAACTGCTCGCTGGTGCCGAACAATACGGGGCGACCGACGGTCTCCAACCGGCCGACTTCAATAACTAATTCACGCACTTGAAGTTGACGCACGAGGGTACTGCAATCAACGCCCCGGATGGCTTCGATTTGGGCGCGGGTGATGGGCTGGCGGTAGGCAATAATCGTGAGTACTTCAGAGGCTGCATTGGTTAATTTGGTGGTGCCACTTTGACCAAGCATGCGGCGGAGCACCGGTGCCGCTACCACTGCCGATACCAGTTGTGCGCGTTGTTCATGAAGCAACAAATTAATCCCACGCCCGCGCAATTGCTGCGCGAGGCGTGGTAATGCGTCGTGTACCGCTTGTAATGGTACATCGAGCCATTCGGCAAGTTGCACCAGCGAGACCGAGTCGCCCGCCACAAACAGCACCGCTTCGATGATTGCATCAAGGCTTAGTTGGGGTGGAGCTCCAGCACTCATGCATCCCCCAAAATAATTTGTAATTCACGCGGGAATGAGGTCATGGTCGTTGCCCCATCAGCAGTTCGCACCAGCATATCTTCGATGCGGACTCCAAATTCGCCCGGTAGATAAATCCCTGGCTCAACAGTAAATGTCATCCCTGGATTAATCACATTCATATCGCCACCTACCATAAAGGGAGGCTCATGGATGTCGATGCCCAAGCCGTGCCCAGTACGATGAATAAACGCCTCGCCAAACCCAGCGGCCACAATCACCGCCCGGGCTGCGCGGTCGACACTATCACCCGTAGCACTAGGCAGTGCAGCCGCGGCTCGCCCAGCCGCATTGGCGGCGAGCACGGTATCGTAGACTAATTTTGCCCGTGGCGACGGTGTCCCAACGGCAATGGTACGGGTAATATCTGAGACATAGCCGTCAACGATTGCCCCGCCATCAATCACCACCAAATCCCCTGCTTGGAGGGGGCGTGTGCCGTTGGTATGGTGTGGGCTGGCACCATTAGGGCCGGCACCGACAGCAAGATCAAATGAAGGGACACTACCAGCGGCACGGATCGCTTTTTCCCACAACTCAGCAACCTGCAGTTCATTCATGCCGAGGCGAATGGCGGCAATGGTCTGAGCGAGTGATGTTTCGGCGACGGTGATGGCACGCTGCATGGCTGCCAGCTCGTCGGCCGTTTTGTGCATCCGCAGTTGGGCAATCAAGGGGTCGGCATTGATGATGGTTGCACTAGGGATGGCGGCCTCGATGGCACGCAATTCAAAGACGCGCATCACCACATGCTCAACAGCGATAGTACCACCGGTAATCCCGACGGCAGCCATAGCCGTTGCGACAGCCTCTGCTGGCCCGGCATCGTCGTCCCAGCCATAGACGGTGATGGGGAATTGCGCTTGTGCTTGAGCACGGGGAGCTTCCATGGTAGGGAGCACGATGGCAGGGGTACCCTGCAATGGCACAATCACACAGGTCAGGCGGAGTTTGGTAGAGAACCCAATCCCACTCAAGTATCGCAAATTACTCCCAGGCACAAATACGGCCGCATCGATGTGTTGATTGGCCATGTGGCTACGCAATCGGGCTAAACGACTCATAACGTTGGTTCCTCTTCTTCGTCTTCGGCATAGTTGCCATATGTCACACGCGATTCGGCCCAGCCAGTAGCAATCGCAAATTCAAATTCACCGTGCAAATCACTTTGCACCAGCGTACGCACCATTTGTTGCCCCATCCCGCTTCCTTTGTAAGGCGGTAAATGACTACTACGCATCGGACCATCATCACGAATCACAATCACACTCGTCTCGTCGTGTTGGCGCATTTCGATCTGGACCGTACCACCCACATGCGCCAAGCCATGTGACAACGCATTGATTATCAATTCATTGAGGACAATCGCCAAAACCGTCGCTTGGCGTGACGCCACTGGCAAGAGATCACCCGTAATCACAAACTGCACGGCAAATTGTGGGTCGGTCATACTCACCACCGCATGATCGACGATTTGGCGCACGATGGCATCGACAGTGGTGACACCGACGTCTTCACGACACAACAAGTTATGCACCGTAGCAATCGCTTGAATGCGGGCCACACTATCACGCAATGCACTCGATGCAGCAGATTCAACCGGCAAGCGACGCAATTGCATCGTCAGCAAGGCCGAGATGGTCTGCATGTTGTTACGCACACGATGATGCATTTCTTGGAGCATGACCGATTTGACCGCCAAGGCCCGTTGACTTTCGTCAAACAAGCGGGCGTTTTCGATGGCGATGGCAGCAGCATCTGCAAAGGCAGCCAGTAAGCGCACTTGCTCGAAGTCAAAATAATGCTCTTGGTTTGTATAGAGACTAATCGCCCCGAGTGGACGCTCGCCACGGACGCGCAACGGCGTGCAATAGAGTGAATAAAACCCATCATGCGCAGCAGTTTCGGCTAATTCAGGGAAGCGCGAATCTTTGAAGGCATTAAGTACTGCCAATGGCCGACCATCACGCACCGCCGCCCGGATTGACGAAGGCACCATGGCAGGGCTGGCAGGCGCACCATGCGTGGCAGCCAAGCGCAGGCTCCCATCAGCATCCAAACGAAAAATATCAGCCCGACTGACATGGCTCAATTCCACCGCCTTGTCAGCAATTAACTGGAGCAAATCATCGATACGAAGTTGCTCAGCAATCCGTTTTGATACCTGTTGGAGCGAGGTTAATTCGCGAATTTTGCGATGGAGCTGACTGTCGGCTTGATGATAAATTTGCGCATTGGTAATAAAAAACGCCAATTCCCCCGCCACTGTTTCGACAAAATTCACTTCACTTTCGTTGAACCGGCGTGGTTGGGCGGTTTGCACCGTCACTACCCCTTGGAGTTTGGGGGTGCCGAGGTGGAATCGGCCATCGCTAAACAACACAATCGGCACGGCCAATATCCCTCGCATATGTGGTGCGATTGGCGCAAGTGACACCGATTCACGGGAATCGTGTTGCATATCAGGAATCATCAAAGGGATACCCTGTTGGGCAGCAGCACCCACCACCCCATCCCCAAGGCCCAACCGAATTTGACCAATCATTCCTGCATCAAACCCTGCCACTGCCCGCAAGACTAATTCGTTGGCATCACGGTCATAAAGATAAATAGCACAGGCATCGACACTGCCCACATCGACGACAGTTTCGACTACTTGACGCATCGAAGTATCGAGGTCAAGGGTCGAATTTGCGGCCGCGATAATCCGGTGCAAGCCACGTAATTCAGCCATCCGGCGGAGCAATTCTCCTTCGCGTTCCGCATTGCGTTGCTCTGCACAAGCCTCACCAAAGGCCACCAATAGATAACGGCGTACCTCGTGCTCCGACATTTGCACCAATGATGCTAGTTGCGGAACAGTCGCATCAAGCAATGCACTATCGCCATGGGCATCACACCAACGCGAAGCCACCACGCGTAACGCTTCATATCCATCAATCACATGCGTCGGGAAGAATTCAACCGGGTTCACGGCGTTGCTCCTGTGACGGGTTGCCACAACACTGCATCAGCCCACACTCCACGCTCGCCAATCGCGTCGCGCATCGGCAACATCACATCACCACTGCCATCAAATTGATAGGTGCCCAAATCAGCCCATTCATTGGCAGTCGCTTGCATATCAACCGGCATTTCACTCACGCCATCACGATGCTTAATTTGAAAAAACACCCCGTCACTATCAATCAGTCCACTCAACGCATACGGGATATAGACCAACACGCGATACGTGCCCGGATTCGGAATAACTGCATGCCAATGGCTCACCGCCAGCGGCACAAACGGTCGTGCCCGCCATGGACGCAAGCGGTCAGCCCCACGTTGGGTAGCAGCAAATAAAGCCGTATTGCCGACCCCAGTCTCGACAGCGGTGAGTGGTGTACCGACCACAGTAAAGTGCGTGGCATCACTACTATCAACCAACACACTCCCAGATGCCGGTGGCGCACATGGTGAGGGACGATCAGCCCACAACCAGACGCTTTTGATACCTGCAGGGTGCGTCGCCCATGGATCAGGCGTACTACTACACCAGCCATAGGGATCGATGTCGACACCGCGATACTGCACCCCAAAGTGCAGATGAGGACCTTTGGCACAACCGGTTTCACCAACCACCCCAATTTGCTCACCTTGGGCAACGGTTTGCCCGACATCAACGTTGATTTGTGACAAATGCCAATACAACGTGCGTAAATCGTGGCCATGATCGATAATCACCGCACGCGTTTCGCAGTTGTCGTCGGCGATACCCGCAAAAATCACCGTGCCAGCGGCGGCGGCTAACGCCGGGTCGGGGGGGGCTGCGGCATAATCCCAGCCATCATGCCCATTGTAGGCAAAGGCCATATCGGTTTCCCTATGCCCCCAATAGGTCACAATCCCCGCAGGCATATTGCGCATCAAAAACGGGCCACCATGATCAAAAAACGATGTAATTGGGGCCACATCTTTCAATGGACGATGAAATATCGCTAGGGGTGGCGGGACCACTGGTATCTGGACTGATAACGCGCCAAACAATCGCTCGTAGGTATCATTAAATTGCCATAAGGCGACATCAAGACGGTCAGCCCGAATAGTGGGCGCTAACAGCCGTGCTATCACATATTGTGCACTACTCAAGTAGGCCGGCGCATCGGCATCACCATCAGCGAAGTGTAGCGGTGGACGCGTCGGCAAATCACGACGGGCATAAAACATTTCGCGGGTAGCCCAGCGCAATTGAGCACCAAATCCGGCAAATTTGCCATCTTCACCGGCATAGCCAACAGCCCACGTATAGCGGTCGTTGGGTTGATTGGGTTGGGTCACGAGGTCTGCTTGGTATTCGATCAGGGCCAGAATGATTTTGGGGCTCACACTGTAATACAGCGTTTGGCCAATCAGTGCCTCACCAAACGCATAACGCCGACCATCTACGTAGAGTGGGACATTGGCTAAATCACCACCCGCAGCGGCTACATAGTTTTGAATCGCCACACTATCAAAATTTGGCGCATAGACGAGTTCGTCCATACTCAAAAAGCGTCGTGTCGGGCTCGGTTGTGCCGTAGGGCCAGCTGTCCCCACCGGAATAGTAGGAAGTACGGTACCCACTACCGTCGGATGAACCACGGGGACGGCAGTGGGCGTCGCCATGCCGTCCTGCTTTACTTCGACCACACGACCACGCACCAACCACGCCACACCACCGCCCACGATGCAGACGGCGAAGATCGCCACCAACAACCAGCGCATCGACAGAACTTGGGACGATGGAGGGCGTTTATGCATGACTATTGCTCACTGATGGTAATCGACTCCATGGCCTCACCGGGGGTGGTGGCAGACTGAGGATCACGCAACGGAATCCCGTCGACGATATCTTGACCAGCAGTCACTTCACCAAAAATCGTATATTGATTGTCCAAATATGTGGCAGCAGCCGTCGTAATAAAGAATTGTGAGCCATTACCATTGACATCGTTACCCGGGCGAGCCATCGCAACGTAGCCAGGCTTGTCAAACGATACTTTGTCGGTAAATTCGCCTTTGACGGTGTACCCAGGACCACCCATCCCCGTACCGGTCGGGTCGCCACCTTGCGCCATAAATCCCTTGAGTACACGATGCCATGTCAAGCCATTGTAATAGCCATCGCGTGCCAAAAAGACAAAACTATTGACCGTCTCAGGCGCTAAGTCAGGGCGCAATTTGATGACGATATCACCACGAGGGGTTTTGATGGTGGCAGTGTACGTCTTTTTGACATCAATCGTCATCGGCGGAGCAGCGGGGTATTGTTTGCCAGCGGCAGGTGCCGGCGCTGTAGCCGCAGTGGGCGCTACGGTTGCCGCTGGGACGGCAGCATCAACGGTCGCAGTAGCCACATCGACCACCGTGTTGGCAGCCATCTGATCAGCATTCTTTGATGCAGTCGCCCCACCATTGAGTGACAACACCGCAATAATCAAAATACCGACGACGACCACCGCTGCCAACACTGCCGGCAAATTGCTTTTGGGTGTGCGCGGCGCTTGTTTTTGTTTTTGTGACACGAGAATTCCCTTTTACTAGTAACAACGAACACATGTGGTTCATTATAACGTGAATTATTACCTCATTGGTTAGCCCCTGCGTCACTAACACCGTCACGCTTCCTCCTACATCACGAGTATAATAATCAGAGTCGTCAATATGCTCCATGGTCATCGGTAGCGTCGGTGGAGCGAGGAAGTGACCTAATGATGGATGAACACGCACAAACCCATAGTCGCAAACTCGACCATGTACGGATTGTCCTTGACGAAAACGTCGCAGCCAAAGGCATTACGACGGACTTTGCCCGTTGGCGTATGCCACACGAAGCATTGCCCGAACTTGACATGGCAGCGATTGATTTACATACAACATGGTTAGGTAAACCCTTGCAAGCGCCCCTCTTGATTAGTTCAATGACCGGTGGGGCACACGACGTGACTGCGATTAACATTGCCCTTGCGCAAGCGGCCCAAGCCTTGGGGATTGGTATGGGTGTCGGTTCACAACGGGCAGCCATCGGCAATGCTGAATTAGCAATTACCTACCAAGTGCGCCGCGCTGCTCCTGATATTTTTTTGATGGCCAATATCGGTGCCGTACAACTCAATTATGGCTATGGGGTCAGCGAATGCCAACGGGCGGTTGACATGATTGAAGCCGATGCGTTGATTTTGCACCTCAATGCCCTGCAAGAGGCGGTTCAACCCGAAGGCAACACGAATTTTGCCGATTTATTACCCAAAATTGCCGCGGTCTGCCGGGCACTCACCGTCCCAGTCATCATCAAAGAAGTTGGTAATGGGATCGGGCCGACCACGGCGCGGCGCCTCGTCGAAGCGGGCGTGGCGGCAATCGATGTGGCGGGAGCCGGTGGCACGAGTTGGTCTGAAGTCGAGCGCTTCCGGCATCCACAGAACCGCCAAGCCCAAGTGGCGGGGAGTTTCGCGGATTGGGGCATCCCCACCAGCGAGGCCATCATCCACGTCCGCCAAGCACTTCCCACTACCCCGATAATCGGCAGTGGTGGCATCCGGAGCGGGGTCGACGCCGCCAAAGCAATTGCGCTCGGTGCCGATGTAGTAGCGACGGCACGACCGGCGTTACTGGCTGCGGTAACCCCCCACGGCAGCGATGCCGTCTACGAAGAATTACAAGGACTCATCCAAGAATTACGCGTCGCCATGTTTTGTAGTGGGTGTGGCGATATTGCGACGCTACGCCAGTTACCATTGCGCAGGCGTGACCACCCATGACGCTCTTGCTCCCTGTTGATTGTCAACCACTCCATACCGTCGTGGGGAGTCGCACCATCGCCGGCGTGATGCCTAGCCCACGAAGCGTGTTTGTGCTCGAAAAAGCCCAACGCGACCGCTTGGTATTGCTCGACACACAACTCGCACCGTTGATTCGACGCTATAGCCTAGCCGACGACATTCAGCGCTATGGCATGATTCCTAGTCAGAAGTTTTTGTTGTGCTTACCGGCAGGGTGGACAGTACAACATTGCAATACCACGGCCACAGGCAATGATGCATGGCAGTGTATTGCTGAGCACTACCCCGCCCTGGCCCGCCATCTGGCCATCCCCGTCGCCGAGCGTCCATTTACACCTAATCACTGGTGGGAATTACCCAGCGACGCCATCATCCCGCACCCCCAACAACCCATGTGTACATGGCAACAAATCCGCACCCAAGTACACTTTAGTGTCGTCACTGCGGGGCATGTCAATGCCAATCCATGGCTCCCTAGTGATGCCCCTTGGTTACTGGGGATCCTCAACAGCACCCCCATGCAACGCTGGCTCCAACGCACCAGCGCCCGTACCGCCCAATTGGCGACGAGCATGGTGGATGATTTACCCATCCCAACCGCACTCATCGATCATCCCGAATTACACCGGCTGGCCAGCGCCACCATGACCATCGTCACTCAGCGCCTCCAACTCGTCCACCAAGGACTCGCCACCTTGGTGCGTAATTTTGCCCCCCTCGGAGTCCCTGCTGGGCCAGCCTTACGCACGTGGTATGACATGGATTTGGACGGATTACGGGTCGCTTTGCGCAAATCATTCAAAAACGATATCCCCGAACGGCTACACGATGAATGGCGCATTTGGTTGACGCACCAACGCACCCACCATGATGCGCTCGGTCAACAAATAACCCATCATGACCAGCAGATTAATCGCATCGTCGCCGAATATTTGCCCATACCAAAGGCCTAAGTAATGCAGATTACTACTCTCAATCTGCGCAATTTTCGCAACTATACGCGCCTCGATTTACCCTTACGCGCTGGAGCCACTTTGTTTTATGGACCCAACGCTGCCGGCAAAACCTCGATCCTCGAAGCAGTTGCGCTCCTCGCACTGTCACGTTCACCGCGCACCCATAGCGATCGTGAATTGGTCTGCTGGCAGACCGACCACACCCCCGAAATCCCCGCCACTGCCCGGATTACCGGCCTCATTGATCGCCTTCATGGCCCCACGCGCCTCGACGTCATCATCCAGCTCCGCGGTGATAATCCCACCCCTACGAGTCTAGGTGCTACTGCCACCAAAGTCTTGCGTGTTGACCTCAAACCAGTCCGCGCCAGCGATTTGCTCGGTTTTTTGCGCGTGGTTTTTTTTGCACCGACAGACCTCGAGCTCCTCACCGGCGCCCCCAACGAACGACGGCGCTGGCTTGACGCCATGCTGTCACAACTCGACCACTACTACCTGCTCATGCTCAACCAATACACCAAAGTCATGGCTCAACGCAACGCCTTGCTCCGCCAATGGCGCGAACGAGGTCGCCCACCACGCAACGCCAGCACAGAATTGTCGTTTTGGGATGAACAACTCGCCCAAAGCGGTGCCTACATTAGCTGTGCCCGCGCCGCCGCTATCACTGAACTACAACTCCTCGCACAACCTATTTACGCCAAAATATCTGACAAAGTCACAGATTTTTTTGTTGACTATATCCCAAATATTGAAATTTCATCTTTTGTTGAAAAAGACGTCTTTGATCAACTTATCAGTGCCTACCAAACAAGCCATCCTGACGACATGGCTCGCGGGCAGACCAGCGTTGGCCCGCATCGCGACGACATCGTCGTACGCGATGGCAACATGGAATTAGGCACATTTGGGTCACGCGGGCAACAACGGAGCGGCGTAATGGCCCTCAAATTAGCCGAGGTCGAATTGATGACCCAACGCACCAACGAGCGCCCCGTATTGTTGCTCGATGATGTGTTGTCGGAGCTTGATTTGCACCGCCGCCGTCATTTATTGGCAGTGATGGATGTACCGCAACAACAGACATTGCTCACCGCAACTGGTATCGAAGATTTCGATGCATCGTTTTTGCGGAGCGCCCAGTTAATGCGCGTCGATAACGCCCACGTGTTTGATTTATCGTCATAGGCAATCCCACGATTAAATATCATCGGCACTTAACCATCCCCGCCATCGGAAAAACCAAAACAGCAACCCACTGAGTACAATCATGCCACCCATCGCCACCGGGTATCCCCAACGCCAATGCAGTTCGGGCATCCCCTCAAAATTCATCCCATAAATACCGGCAATCAGTGAATTGACCATCAAAATAATCGAGGCAATCGTCAGCACCTTCATGACCTGATTGAGGCGATTCGATTGTACCGACAAGTGCACATCGAGGACGGCAGCCAACAAATCGCGGTGTAAATCGATGCCATCAATAATCCGCAATACGTGGTCATAGACGTCTTGCATTTGCATAATTGTGGGACTATCAAGCATCAATAAATCACCACGCAACAAGGCATTGATGGCTTCACGCGTCGGCACAACATGACGGCGGAACTCCAGCAAGGTACGCTTGAGTTGCAACAAATTACGTAATTGCGCAGGGGAAGCACCCGACAATATCCGCGCCTCGAGTGCTTCAACACCTTCGTCAATTTCGTCAATCAATGGGAAGTAACTATCCACCACTGTATCGAGTACCCCATGCAACAATATCCCTTGGTTTAATGTTGTGGAGTGGTGAGCCACTTGCCAGCGGTGCCACGATATATCAATAAGTTCCAAATTGCCATGATGTATCGTAATAATCGCATTGGCACTGACGCACACATACAAGGGTATCGTTTGCATGCGCAACTTGGTATCGGTATCAATTACAAACGCATAAAACACAAAAAAAAGATACCCGTCATAATGCTCAACTTTAGTACGCTGACCGCCATACAGGATGTCTTCAATCACTAATGGGTGTAATCCTAAAGTGGTCAATACGTCGCGTTGCGGATCTGGGATATCGAGCCAATGCGGAGCTCCATCAGCCACTGGTTGCCACTGTTGCAAATCAGTAATGGGGATTTGGGCAGTCTGAGTCAAAATGCGCATCGGACAATTATCCTTTCAGTCATACTTTGCTCCATGGTACAATCGACTCGAACGGTACACAAACGAGGCACACATGAGTCACTACGAATACGCTACTCCCGAAAATTTCTTGGGGCTCGCAGGCGATCTCGCCAGCTACGCCACCGCCCAAGTGGTGGTATTACCAATCCCCTACGAGGCCACAGTGAGTTTTGGGCAAGGCGCCCGCGGCGGTCCTCGGGCCATCATCAACGCCTCACGCCAAGTAGAATTATACGACCGTGAGTTTGATTGCGAAGCAGCCTACAGCTATGGCGTACATACCTTGCCAGCCCTTGCGCCCCATACCGCCGGCCCCGAAGCAATGGTCGACGCAATTACAGCCTGTGCCCTCGAGCACCTCAGTGCCGGTAAATTGCTGGTGGGGTTGGGAGGCGAGCATAGTATCTCGAGTGGATTTGCCCGGGCGATTCACGCCATTCATGGTGATTTTGTACTGGTCCAAATCGATGCCCACAGTGATTTGCGTGACAGCTACGAAGGCAGCCCCTATAGCCACGCGAGTGTTGCCCGCCGCATCGCCGACCTTGGCGCGCCGATTTTGCAGTTTGGCATCCGCTCGATTTGTCTCGAAGAAATGGACTACATCCGTAGTACGCCCGACACCACCCGCGTCTGGTTCAACGACGAAGTCCACGCCGGTGGTCACTTAGCCGAACTCAGCAGTCGCATCCAAGGCAAAAAAGTCTTTTTGACGATCGACGTCGATGGACTCGACCCGAGCATCATCCCCGCCACCGGCACTCCTGAGCCCCACGGGCTCAGCTGGGTACAGACGCTCGATATCGTGCGCACGGTCTGTGCCCATGCTGAAGTGGTGGCATTTGACTGCGTCGAACTCGCCCCCATCCCCGGCATGCACTCGAGCGATTTCATCACTGCCAAACTCATCTACAAAGTGATGAACTACGTGATGATGAAGTCATAACGCATCTGCGACGACGGCCTGCAATTGTGACACAATCGTCTGTAAACGGGCTACATCAACAAACGGGTTGAGCACCACACTCCGCAACCAGCGCTGTCCATGCCACGTCGGTACCGAAAAAAACGCACTACCGGCGTGGTGCAAGCGTTGTTGCACCGCCGTCACCGTGGCGTCACTCGCCGCAGGAGGACGAAAGCAAATCAGATTAGTGGTGGGGTGTGCGGCGAGCTCCATGCCGGCATCACGCAACATCGTGGCAAATTGTTGTACAAGCAGCATGCTTTGATCGATTAAATATGCCGTGCCGTTGCGCCCCAGTAATTGCATCGTCAACCACAATTTAATCACATCGGCGTGACGCGTGCCTTGGATGTTGATTTCCCCCGGATTCACCAATTCGGGGTCTTCACCCATATACGGTGCCGACACACGAAAACCACGTTGTAGCAAGCTGCGGTCACGCACCAACAAAGTGGCACAGGTTTTGGCGACATACATCCATTTTTGTGGATTAAAAGTAATCGAATCGGCGTGGTGAATCCCATTGAGTAAATGCCGATAAGTCGTCGAAAAAATCAGCGCCCCCGCATAGGCCGCGTCGACATGCAACCAGATCCCCGCCGATTGCGTCACCGCTGCAATGCCAGCAATATCATCAATCGCCCCCAACACCGTCGTACCAGCCGTCGCCACCACACAAAAGGGATCATTGCCGGCGGCACGGTGGTCGATAATCGCCTGGGCCACACTTGCCGCAGTGAGGCTCCCATTACCGTCTGCGGGGAGGGCAATCACCGCCTCGCTGCCCAAGCCAAGCACCATGGCCGCTTTGCGGAGCGAGGTATGCGCCTCGGCCGACGCCAAAATCACCGGCCGCGCCGGCAACCCAAACAAGCCCGTTTTGGCGATGTCATAGCGCAGATTGCGGGCGAGTGCGAGCGCTTCGAGGTTGGCCAAACTGCCGCCACTCACCATAACACCCCCCGCTTGGGGCGACAAACCAAATTCGGCGGCAAGCAGACGCATCAGCCGATCTTCGAGTCGGGCCGCAAACGGCGCCATCTCGAGCGAGAGCATGTTGTTGTTGGTGGCAGCCGAGACGAGCTCACCCAAAAAAGCCGCCGTACTCGGCATAGTGTCCATATGACCAATATAGCCCGGGTGGGCAGGATTCATTGCCCCTTGCAGGACTTGTTGGATGAGTGGCAGCAACACTTCGGCTGGTTGGGGATGCTCGGGAAAGCGCACCATCATCAGGCTCCCAGGGTCGGGTTGTAGTGGGAGTTGGGCTGCATTGCTGAGATGCCCAATCAGCATGTCGATGACTTGATGTGCTAATTCTGTCACAGCAGATTGATTAGTACCATGGGGATTGACAAAGGCCCGCGGATCAATTTTGCTACCTCGTAACATCACTCACCTCCTGACGTACCTACCGCACGATGGTAATACATTATTGATAAAAAAATAACAAATTTTTCAATCA